>Ga0136651_10000128_pt1 | contig 36532 bp, 59 predicted proteins | sample Mar14236cmmetaG_FD_94867 | JGI IMG/M metagenome (GOLD analysis project Ga0136651, IMG submission 94867) | Marine hydrothermal vent microbial communities from Guaymas Basin, Gulf of California to study Microbial Dark Matter (Phase II) - Marker... ... | reverse complement strand
TTTGACTTGGTCGGCGTGCCGATCTTCTTTGTGATTGCACTTATTGTCAATGCCATAGCTGGCTCCTATTGATATAGTTGAATGAATTCTGCTACCATACGGCAGTACGCCCTGTAAGTTGTTCCAGATACACGCTCGAATTGAATCAGAGTCGCTTTGTCGTATCGAACCATAATGCAATTTTCGTAAGTCTCTCCGTTGAAAGTCAACGTGCCGGGAACCGTGTTGACATTGTTTACTCGCTTGGTTTCGGTGGTTGATTCGATATCCTGAGAAGCTGATGCAGCGCCGCCGACTGCATCGATGGATTGAAAAAAACCATCAATTGATATCCGTCGCGCACCAGTCCCAAACTGCTGAACAAAAACACCGTCAACGCTTGGCAAAGTATCTGCCGACAATCGAGGCTCCGCCGTGCCGACTTTTATTCGCTCACCATAGTTCAAAATCGTATCAATTTTATATGTCGTGGTCATTCTTGGCTACCTGGCCCTTTGCCGCCACCTTTTCCGTCAGACGGCGAAACGTTATCAGGCTGCTTGTTGTTGTTGAAATTATATTGAGAACCTATGATGGTTGTTATTGACGTCCCGGCGGCTGGGAGGTTGCCGCCTTGACGGCCAAGCCTTGTTTTGGGGAGTTTTGATTGGGCTTCTCTTACCTCCGCCTCTCTTGCGTCGATCGCGAGCTCGGTATCCCTCCAGTCTTGTTCTTTTTGGTACTGCATCCATTCTTCTTGACTGATGCCAGTTGAGTACTTCCGAAGCCTTCTGACTTCCATGTACGCTTGGTTAGCCGTTATCACTGCGCCGCTATGCAACTCATATCCATCGAAGCTATCGAGTCGCTGAAAGTGTAATTTGTTTTTTATTATTTCCACACCATGGAACGGGAATAAGTAAGCCATTGTTGCTTTTTTATATTTATTCGCCATGGACTCAGGGCTAATCAAGTCGTCTCTGAGATTGAGGTCACTAACCAGCTTATCGTGCTGGTTGTAATATACAAACTTCCTTCCACCAACCTTTTCCATGTGGCGGTTATATTCTCTGAGCGTGATGCCTTTCGGCATCGTGGCCTCATCCTCGTACCGGCTTTTCAGATAAGCCTCTATCGCCAATTCCCTATCAGCTGTATCGCCTCCGGGGGTCAATACCTTTTCTATTTCATATCCGATATCAGCTTGCTCTTCTGACCATTGAGCGGCGGTCTTTGCCAATGCGTCAAGCTGGGCGGCCTCAGCGACATTCCCCGATCTTTGCATTTCAACATAGTGGCGATTGGCCTCTGCGACAGCCGCCCTGCCAACGGTTGAGAATTTCCAGCCCCTCATTTTGAATGCCACATCATCTGGGTTAACATTTGCGATTGTTTTTTCAAGAGCGAGCGTCTTTTCCACCATCGCAGACGCAGCCATAAACTTGCCAGCTATTGTTTCGTCGATACCAAGGAGACTGAGAAGCTCAGCATTTCCTTTTTGAGTTCCTGTCGCCAACTTCATGATGACTGATCGCATCAACTCGGCTGGGTCGTTTTTTTGCAGATTCGCGTAATCCGTGATAAGACCTTCAAAATCAGGATTGTACGTCTGGCCGACTTTTGCAAACATCTGTTTCATCGTCTCGCCGGCAGCTACCGACGACTTCATTACATGAGAAACTGCTGCGAACATTGGGATTACTTTGTTAGGATCAGCGCCTTGCCTCATCATGCCTGACAATCCCGCGTTCATGCCAGAAATCGCTTCGCCCCAATTCACCGCTTTTGCGCCGCCAAAAGCAGCTTCAATTTTACCTAGTGCGGAATACTGCTGACGTGGTGTTGGGTTGTCTTGACCTGCAATCGCCCGGACAAGCGACCCGATATCTGGCGCAGCAGACCAGGCCTTTTTTTGTGCCATGAACGTCATCGATATACCGGCGGTTGTCAAAGCCTCATCAGTCAGCTTACCTCCTTGGAACAATTTCCCGCCGAAGATATTCGCTGAATCCAACGATTGCATAGCGTTCGCTGCCATGGCTTGATGTTCAGGCTTTATACCGTACTTCACGCCCATTCGGGCCATCTCGTTTGCTAGAACATCTGTCGATACACCAAATTGAGCAGCTGGGGCAAGTAACTGCTCTTGGAAAGTAAGCGAATTTTTGGCAAGCCTGGCGTATGCTTCGTTTGACTTGTCCAGCATATCAAACAGTTTTGCTGCTGCTGCGCTAATCGCCATTATTCCAGCGATTGCCCCGCCTGCAATCCCAAGATTTTTATAGAGGCTTACACCTTTTTTATCAGCCTTATCAAGCTCGCCGCCAGCACCCTTGGCCCCTTTCTCAATTCCCTTGAGAGACTTTTTAGCCTTAGCAGCGTTTTGCACCGCTCTCGTGGCCTTGAGACCGAGCGTCAACATGAGAGGAGCTCTAGCCATTATGCACACCACTCAAGTAGATCGACTAGCCAGGTGCTGTTAATGTCTGCCGGGGCAAACATCAATGACAGATCATCGTCAGAAAGTTCGTACTGGCATCGCAACGACCGCGCAGCAAGCTCCATGCACTTGCCTAGGTACTCGACGTGACCAGCCATGTCCTCTAGCTGAAGCTCCTGAATGTGCCCACACGTCGGGCATTCGTTCACAGGAACTACCGGAGCGCCAAGAGACACTTCTTTGATCTCAGACCATTCTGGAACCTCTGGAGGCTCGTGTATAGTCAGAGTGGCCTTGCCGCCGTCAAACTTCGGTGTCAGGCTGGCTGTCACCTGAACTTTTCGCGAAGGAATTGCAAAGTCCACCCCGAAGATTGTCAGCTTGGGGCAGTTGTCAGGGTGGGCTACATCGCCAGAGATTTCCCGGCGATGCACAGCCTCAAATTCTTTCCATTGATCGAATGTCATTACACGGCTGCCAGCGAGACAGCCAGGGCAGTAAACTGCAAGACAGCAGGGGCCGCAGGCGTAGAAGCTGCGCTCGACACGCCGCCTGAGCAGAAGTCAGTTAACGTAAGCAGGAAATCTGCACCCAAAGCATCCTTGACGTGAGCGGTCACATCAGATCCCTCGTGTTTGTTTGACAACTTACCGGCCTCGATAGTGTCCTTGCAGGCTATGTTGCCGCGGATAATTCCAGCGTCTGGCAGGTACTGGGTCACCTGACCATCGCCGCCGCGTACATCCATAGGCAGAGTCGGGTCGTTGTAGGAAATCGACAAGATTCCCGCGACTGGTACGGCTGCATAAAGCACGGTGTTCGGATCGTAAAATACTGTTTCGGCCATGACATTGTCTCCTAATGGCTGGTTCGGCTGGCTATTGAAAAGTTTATCGTTAGTGGAATCTTGGCAATCATCCAAGGCTCCTTGTCGTCTACAAGTGTGATCTCGCCCCACTCAAGAGGCTCGTGGAATTCGCCGTATTGGTCGTCGGTATTGACTGCTGATGCGTCGGATGGCGGAGTGCTTTCAATCGCGTTCCTGGCCCCGGCTGCAAGTCCCAAAGCTCCCTTGGCCGTGCCCTCGCCTTCGTCGCCTTTGAACGCAACCAAGAGAGTTACCATCACATGACCGGTTCGGCGCAGGCTGGCTGCATGGCCCTCGGTAATCTCGTCGCAAATGATTGCCGCAAATTTAGGGCTGGTAAATCTCTTGTCCTTGACAGATTCCTCAGATGCGCAAATATAAACCGCGTCGAAGAAATCCACGCTGGATACCGTTGCGGCTGCAAGGGCGCTTTGTAAATCATCAAGGATCTCGCCTTCGATATTTGCAACTGTGATTTCTGCCATGATTATATTGTCCCTGCCTGGAAAGCTGCCGCTCGCTGGTCCAAGGCTAAGTTTGCAAGTTGGCTGATTGCCTCATCGCCTGCGTCTGAGTCAAGGTGCATCCACTCTCGCTCAGGCATCCTGCCCTCGCCGTAATTATGAGCCTTGGCATACTTTGTCATCTGGTGATTCTGACCCTTCCACTTCAACACCATCTCGCTATTTTGGGCTTTGATACCAGTGGTTTTGTGAGATGCTGTGAAACGTGGAATCGACAACATGCCCTGACTTGGTTCTCGGTTAATGCCGCGGAGCCGGAGATACTCCTGCCCTGCTTTTCGCTTCTTGACGAGGTATTTAGCTGAATAGGCCTGGTAAGCGCTCCCGTTCGGCCCGAGCCCAGCCGTTGCAGACCCAATCATGACCGTAACAAGTATGTGCATCTTGTTTTCTATCTCAGCCATTACCCTGCAAATTTCGGTCGGCGACATAAGTTTGTCGAGGTCGTGGTAAGTTTCTTTGAACCCGCTGGCTTTGTATCGTTTTGCCATTGTTACACACTAACGATCTCGTCCTGGCCCGCGTTCGCAACCTGAGTGGCGGTTCCACGGTATCCAGAGAGTACTACATATATCATTAGGTCTGCTCCGATCGTTCCGTTTCCGACTGTGGCAATCACTTTTTGATACCGCTTCCTTGCAGAAACCGTACTGTCAACCTCAATAGCAACTGGTGTATCGTCGCTGGAGCCGGTGAGCTGGGTTATCGCAGTGCCGGCAATATCAGCATGACCACTACCAGACACGTCCGATTCTTGGATCTTCATGTCAGCCGTTGTGTCGATATTATTGACGTGCATGTAATATGTAGCCTGACGCCAGGATATCATATCTATCTCTTGATTGATATACGACGGCTCACCATTGTTTTTTCGTTCATTGGCAATAACGATTGTCAGTTGCTCGTCTGTGAGTTTCTTTGCCATGGCTATAACCTCGTTGGAAAGCTGGTGGTCGTGTTAGAGGTGGTGTCAGCGTCGTCGTTGTCGCTCGGATCAAGGTTGAACGTCAGATTCCAGGAATCAATTGCGTTATTACGACACTCTTTGTAATAATCGCGAAGTTCGGAGTACATTGTTTCGTCGTGTCTTTCATGCTTCGAGCCTAATGCCAACTCGAGCGCCCAGAACGTGGCCACCTCTTTGAGTTCGTCAGGCACACTCAGTCTGCGGTAATCAGGCACAAGACGGGTCGCGCCAGTCAAACGTCGGTCTTCCGGTCCGCCATGGCCCCCAAGCTGCGTAGAATAGAGCTGGGAAGCTCGCAGGAGCGTATTGCGAGTTGCAGCCGCGCAATGGAAGGCCAGGCCCTCGGAAGCTGAATAAACATCGTCCGGGAGATCGTCAATGTCGGCAAAGCAAATTGCAAGGTCTTCATCAACGCACAAGGACACGAGTACAGCATTCAGCGTCACATCGGCATCATGAGTGTGAACCCATATCTCACCGGACAAACCCGACGAATTCGCCTCGGCAAGCACCACCTGAACCGGGGCGTCCGCAATGCCTGAAATATCAGATGTTCCGGTCATAACCGAAGACGCCCCGGCCTGATCCTTGTAGAATGTCACAGCGAGAGAACCGCCTGTATCAACCGTTGACATCCAGAGCCAGCCACGTTCGTTATTGCCAGGCTCGCGGGTATCCATCCCAAGAAGTTTCAGCCTGGACGTATGAATATCTGCGCGGTCTTCATAGCAATAACCGTATTCAAATTTGGTAACATATGCCATCAGTTCTCCAATAACCTTTTCAAAACCGATCCCTCGCGCAGCTCAGCATCGTTCCATTGCCTGCTTGCCAAGGCATGAAGGTAATGAGTCGCGTCGGTGGTAGTCGGATGATATCCATCGAGCATCCGCTGTAAGTCGTCCGGCAGCGTCGCCACGGTAGTTTCGTGAGCGACGCCAGCCATGGTGTAGAGGGATGGGTGAAACGACAATACCGGGCATCCTCGGGCGATTGCTTCATTGCCAGAGTTGCTATTGATCGTCACACAGAATCGGGCGTCTCGGATATCGTCTTCGAGTGACCGGCCAGGCTCAGCTATGGTCGGGTGTTTACGGAGCTTGACTTCCAGGCCCGGAGGCAGAGCATTTTTGACCAGCTCTACCAAAACATCAGCATGGCGAATCTCGGAATCTTTCAACTGGGCGTCAGTCGGAACCTGGCCAAGGACAAGGATATAACCGTTCTCGCGGCTCTTCTGCTCAGCAGGGCGACTGCCAAAAGCCTTAAAGAAGCGATTCTCGTCGCCCCAGATAGTATGGGTGTCGTTCGCCCAACTCGCGGTATGGTTGAATCCTTCAAGATCAATCTGAGTGTAATTCATCCGGTTGAAGAAGCCGCGCTCCGCAACGATCGTCTTGATACCCTGTTCTCTGGCGGCCACAACAAGCCTGCCTGATAAATCCTTCGCGCCGTTCCAGACACAAAGCGCATCGTTCCCGCGAAGTCCTTCGGGCTTACATTTTGCAACCACCCTGGCATCAGAGAAAGTGCATAGCCCGTCTAAAACTGCCGGGCCGAACGTGTTTCGCCACGTCGCATTCGATATGACGCAGAGGATTCTCATGTGTTCAGGACAGCCTGTACATCGGCTCTTGTGACGCGATGGCCTAGATGGGGCACTGCGGCAATGTCGATGTCTGACTCGTCAGCCAGCTTCTTGGCTGCGTCAGTACACTCGACGCCGGAAGTAGGCGTGTCGATGTCAGTTTCGACAGGCGGCGTGCTTTCGACTGCCGGGTCAACAGGTGGCACAATCGGTTCGTTCTTGATATCGGAGAGAATTTCTTCAATCGTCCGGTCTCTAGAGCAAACCCATCGAGGCTGAATAAGAACTGATGGGCCGGCAGAGAGCTTTTCTGAGACTCGCTCAGCGTACTCGTTACTGGCAAAAGATGATTTTTTCTTCCTGCTCAATTGGACAAAAACAGGGCGGGTGTCAGAGACGATAATCTCTGCTGGCTTTCGCAATAAGACGCCACCTTTGTATGCTCCGAGCGTAGAAACTTCAGGGAAATTTAATATTTCCATAAGTTTCTCCCATTTTTTCTCTCGCCTGAACTGAGAATTACTTGTCGGTGCTAGTGCTACAATATCCATGATGCATCCTTTCTGCTGTGCGGAACTGCCCTCAATTGGCTGTTCTGCGATAAGTTTACCAGCGAACCACAGCGATACTCAACCGCAGCAACGGCCTCGCTGAATTCTTTTTCAATTACATGCTTATGCTCTGGCAAACAACCGCCTGAGCCACGAGTATCGGCGTCGAATGGAGGAATCATCTTTGCATGACCACCGTGGTAGTCCACGCCGATAAGGTAAATCTCTCGGACACCGCAACACCATGCCCAGTTGGCGGCTGCAAGTACTACACTTCCGGATTTCATCACCTTTGTTACAGGCTTGCTTCTCGATGTGTCTGGCGGCGAAACCTGCCAACCGGCGACAAACGTCAACATCTCGTCGAACGGAAGATTCCTGGCTGATTCCGTGATGACCCTGTGGGCATCAGACGACTTCCACAGCGTCTTGTACTTCGAGCCTAGCGACTGGTCTACCCACAACTGCGTTGACCGATCGCGGATGACAACCGCCTCGACATCAACACCCTGTAATGCCTTGACAACCAGGCTACGATTCGTGCCGATGATTCGCCCTTGCCAATCTTGCCAGAATTTCCTAGGCATCTGATCAACAGACGGGCCATTACCAACAATCAAGATCGCGTTATTTAGTTTCATTCTATTAAACCACCGGGGCAAGCAAGACAAGCCCACTCACCCCGAGGGCAGAAAGGATTCTTATGCAGCGTTGAACACACCCATGACGATTGGGCACTGGCGATGATCGTCAAGGTCTTCGTCCCAGTTGGCAGTGGTCGCCAACTCGGCATTGGTCGGGTTCGCTGGATTCTGATCATACTTCATTCCAGCAATTGCGTACTCGACGTAGAAGTTAGAACGATACATCTCGCTATCAACTTCGGTGTCGAGTGTGACAGCCTGTTTCACAGGCGAATCGTGCAGGATGGTTGCCCGCAATGCGTTCTTGCCAAGGCCTAGTACGAAGTATTCAGTGGGATACGAACTGGTAAGCGCCTCGGTCAGGCTTGGACTGTCAACCACAACCAGGTTGCCACCGAATAACGCATCGATCTCCCGATACAAATGAGTACCAGCGATTTGGTCAACCTTGTAGTTGGCAAGAGAGTCACCGATCAAGTCCTTGTACACAGCAGACGGCATGACCCAGGTCTTTATGTCGCTCAACCGATCGCCCATCTTTGCCCTAAGCGTATTCAGGTAGGAGAATGTTGCTGTCACAGCCGCGCCAGTAACCTTGCCCCTGGCAACGTCAAGGATGTGGTAATCCGCACTGGGCGTATCCATCGCCGCAATTGCCGCAACTCCAGCAGCAAGCAGGTTGTCTCTGATCGTCACGAGCTGCTGTTCAGCAAACTGAGTCGCCAGGTTAGCGACACACTGGTCTGGGGTTGCCTGGCCTGTAATTGCGTAGTCACTATTGAGTGCTACGGGGCCAATCCTTTGGGCTTGGTATACCGTCGAGCCAGCCGCTTGCTCTTGTTTGAGCGTATCGATTGCTCCGGTCGGATTCGCCTCATCCATATGATTGACAAGGCTTGAAATCTCTTTAAACCGGTTCATTTTGGTAAACTCGCCTCCAGAAGCGGCAAGCTGGGCAGGGCGCGACTCAAGAACAATGGCCCCTCCGGTTGCAGCGTTGAAGATGTCGAGTTTCTCGGCTACCCCGAGGTAACGAATGCTGTCGAGGATTTCTGGTATCGTTGCGTCACTGCGTGCTGATAGTGCGTCTGACATGATAGACTCCTAAGAAAAAAGTTAATGTTATGACCTTCTGGCCTATCTGCGAGACGACTGCCTCATTCTTTCGGTAATTTTGATATAGCATCTTTTCCATGTTCTCGAATGTAATTCACAGCCTCGATCGGATTGCCTATGAAGTATTTCTGAGTCATTTTCGCGTCTGCTTTCCCGCCGCCCTGCCGACCACCGCTGCCTGAGTCCCCGGAGGGTGGCAGGTATCGTTTGCCGTCGTCAGTCGCGAGCCACCCGTCAACAAACTCTTTTAGTGCCATTGGGTTCGCGCCATCTCCAGAGGCAAACACGGGGTTGCCAGCAGCGTCTACGATCGACGTTACAACATTGCCGTCTTTGAGTTCTGCCACAGCCCGTCGTCCTGATGGGTTCTGTATCAATCGCAGTGCCGATTCGACGCCTGTGACGTTGGCATCAGCCAACAGGCTAAGTAGCTCCTTTTTGACTGCCATATCCTGTATTACTGCTGCCTGCAAATCGATGGTTGCCTTGTGAGCGGCAAGGTCTTCGTTGAATTTCGTCGTTATCGATTCTTTGAGCTTTTCAAACTCGCCTTTGGCTTCGAGGTCCGCGTTTGCGGCATCGTTCTCGCGGGTCTTGTACTCGTCGAGCTTCGCTTGCAATTCGGCGTTCTTGGCCTCTTCATCCTGTCGTTGTAAGCGGTACTTTTTTGACTCTGCGATTGTTGCTCGATGCTTATCCATCGGAACGGTGTCAGCAGTTTGCGTATCGTCGGTAGTCGTCTCGGTTGTTGTGTTTTCTGCCATGATTCGTCCTTTGGGCTTCTGCCCTATTGTGTGGCTACGTCTGCTGAATATGCAATTACCATAATCTGCGACATCATATTCCAAGAAAACTCCTGGTGGCAATTGTGTTCGTTTTGATCAACACCGATATCAGTCATCACCACTCGAATCATTTCGTAGAATAATACTTTGATGGGATTATCGCCTTCCGGGTCAATCCACATGTAAGCGGTTTTGTACCTCGCCACAGGCTTACAGCATCCATCGACATCGTCCTCTATTTCGCCAGTCCATGGCGGTCTTTTGCCTCTGTTTTGATATTCGAGCTCAAATTCCCAGTCCGACAGGCCAAGGGATTTAATTGCCCAGTCAAGTTCTTTTTTAAAATCTGCCATGATTCGTCCTTTGCCCGACAGGGCGTCTGTGAGGCCACTGCCTCTGGTTATGCAACGATGGGCTCCGGGATCGGATTGCCCACAAGATACTTTTCAGGTACGGCCTGGCACATGCAGGATGATTGGCAATAAGTCTGCCCGCTGCCTGGTTCTCCGCCTGTCTCTGACGGGCATATCAGCCCGTGCCGTTCGTCACATTGCGGGCAGGCACCTGAACCATTGACGGCAACCCATGTCCGCTTGACGCCGACGCCGTAAGCTTGCTCAAAAGCGGCTTTCCTTGACCGTGCTATCTGCCTCCTGACAGAATCACGGGTGGCCGCTTGAATTTGCTCCTCGAATCGGCCAAGCATTGATTTTGTAGCGCGTGCCGCCCGCGCCTTGGTCATCTCCAGCCTTGCAGCCTTGACCGTCGCGGAGTTGCCGACTTTCTCAGCCTTGGCAAGTTTCGTCCGGGCCGATCTGATTCGATTGTTGGCTTTGCGTATCGCAGCCATGTCGTCGCGGTTGGCTTTAGTCAGCGAGTCTACAAGCGTCTTGCGGCCTACATCATCGCGTGTGGCCCGGAAGAAAGCGGCTTGTGTTTCACCGTCAAGCACCACCTTGGCAAGATTCAACTCTTGCCGAAACGCCTTGACATTGTTCGCCGTCCACGTGGCCAGTCGCCGAAGGGCTTTGCCTCTGACTGCCTCTATGGGTGATCCGAGGGCCTTAAGGATTGGCTCTGCTGTCTTTAGCCCGGTTAGATTGGCCTGCCTAATAACCTCATTCGTGTAGTACGTCAGGACTTCCTTGCGAAGCCTGGCAGTAGATTTCGTGCTCGTATAAAGCAGCGTTTTTGCGTACCGGGATATAATGCTGTGCATGTCGTCACGCCAGACAATGCCATCAACTACGGGCCTGGCAGTCGCTACTGATTGGCGGATGTTATCAGGCATCTTCAACACTCAGGTCATCGGGCTGGCCGTCGGCTATTTCGCCCAAGCCAGGCACGTCGAACTCACCCTCGAAATCCGCAGCCGCGATTTCCTTGTCGATCAGCTTGTTCTTCTCGTCGCTTGGCCTGATGACTGCCGATTTGAAGCGGTCAAGCATCACTCGCATCAACTCAGGCACTTTCTTATTGACCCCAAGTTCGGTAAACAACTTCGCCTCTTCAAGCAGGCTGTTCACGCCGACCAAGATATACTTTTTGTTGTATTCGACGCTGTAACCAAGCTCTTCTGCTGTCACTTCTTTGCCAACAGACCGGGATACCATCAGTCTCATAATATCCTCTTCGACCTGCTCAGCCTGGCCAGCAGTCGCAGCCATTTCATTGTCGAGGTCGGTTCGCTCAATCGCAACCTGCAAGCCTGACGACGCCCGTCCCATGAGTTCGCCTGTAACACCAGTCAGTTTGCCCAAGCGAAGAATTTGAGTCCCCATCATGCCAAGCCAATTACGCTTCTCTTCGATATGCGACACATCCGGGGTGACATGCTGGAGTGTCGAGCCTTCGTCGAAGCCCAAAAAGCACATCGGGCCGACCTCGGTTGGCAGTTGGTCGGCTTTGACACCGAACACTGCTATCATGCCGATCGACATGAGTATATCAAGCTGCCCCTGGCTCACAAGATTCAACATCGCTCTTGCGATTGGAGCAGGTCGGTCAAGCAGTGGAATCGGAACCTTGACGGCATCAGCCTTGATGGACTCGCTCCAGTAGAACGGGATGACAGGAACATTTCCGCCAGCGATGGGACCATGGACCTCTACGACGCTGGTTTCTTCATTGTCAACGCTTGATGTGTACAGCGTCCAAGACGATTCTGACAGCGTCAAATATTGATGACTACCTGCCTCCGACTCTTCGGCTTCTCGGGGCTTCTCCCCGAGATCGTACCGGACCCATTTATATTTTCCTGAATAGTCGCACGCCCAATCAAGCCGCTGCAGAGGGCCGAGAGCCATCAAATAAGGCCTGGCCCCTGCCTCTTCTTCTTCTTTGAGGTTCTGAGGCTCGAAAAGCAGGCCTGTTTTGTCCACGACGATATCTACGCCGTTGACGTAGTACTTAACCAAAGTCCGCTTCATAAAGGTGTTCATTGACGTTCCGCCCCCGTCAACATCGGAAAGGAAGCCTTTGATTTGGTTGGCATACGGCGAGTTTTCAAACGACCTGACAGGGTTAGTCCTGAAAATGTTGCCGACTCGAATACCGACCAATTCGGAGCAGATGTCCATAGCGAATGACGCTATCTTTCGCCACTCAAATTGAGAAGCCGATTCCGCCTTGTCGGACCCTTCGCCGAATCGATCAAGGTATGTGCCATCGCGGAGCACATGCTCTGCCATTTCAAAGAAGTCGATGGCAAGCTGCCACCCGGGCGCATATTTGTCGTAAAGAGCGGATTTGCTTGTCGGGTCGAATGTCGTAGGCTCAGCCATCTCAATTGGCTCCGTATGCTTTGACCACCACGTTGGTTGTCTCGCGGTTGACTATGAAGTATCTGAGTGCGTCTGGGATATGCTCAAACTCTTGGGGATCTTGCGGCTCCGGTATGAATATCCCGTTGACTTTGCGGTTACAATAACTTTGCATTGCCTTGATGAAAGCGGCATTGTTCGCTGACTGTACCACCATGAGACGCGGCGGGCCCTGGTTGGGTTCAAGCCTGTCTGCTACCAGGCGGATGCCGTTCTGGACATTTCGCAGCCTCTTGGTCATTGTGAAGCGGCATTCGATGCCAGCCTCACGGAAGACGTCTATATTGCTCTTGCCGGTCTGGTCGTTGCGGTTGCGTCCTGCCGGGTCAACGTAAGTCGCTGCGATATTCTGGTATTTATGTTCTTTGATGTGCTTGATGTGCTGCGGAATCGTACCGATCTCGCTGCGGTAAGTGTCAAGCACATAAGCCGTGCCGTTTTTGTCTTCGCCCACCCAGAGGCAGACGAATACATTAAGACCCCAATCAATCGCCCGGTATATCTTAAGTGCCGCCGGCGGCTTTGTCGTGCAATGAACGGTTCCGTCGAACGCGGGGTATACAGCACCTTTGACGCTTGGTCTTAGACACAGGTACTCAGCCCCCCAGCTTGCTTTGCCGAGCTTGCGATAGGCCTTGATAGCGTCGTCGAGGCGGTAGAGGCCGCGTGCCTTCGATGCGATACCGATCTTCGCTCTGGGGTCGATCTGCCGGGCTTTATCAAGGCACGTCGGAGCAAGACCGCAAGTCTTGCAGCCCGTCCCGTAACCGTGCCTGTCCTCGTCGCAGTTCTGGATCGACTCCCATAAAGCCCACCGGTGAACCGTCACGCCGTTGCCTGGCGAGGCCTCGATAAGCCTTTGCATGGCCCCGTTGACCTTGTGCCATGTCGAAGTGTAGATCGTCCTGCCTGGGTGCTCGTCGCTTGATGCAATCATGCCAGCCGCGGCTTCGTCGAGTTCGGTGTCAATCTCGTCGAGTTCATCTTCATAAAGACGGTGAACCTTCGGGCCTCTCACCCTTCGTTGCGAGGCCGATAGGATTTCCATCTTGCCGCCGCCGATCTTGGTAAGCATCTGCTTTACCGACTTGTCATCAAGTCTGTCGGCCAGGAAGCTGTCGCAGAACTTTGCCCAATAAGAATACATATTCTTGGCCTGATCTTCCGAGCCGCTCAATACCCGCGATTGCAGGTTGTCAGCGAATCGGTACTCGAGCGCCGCAAGGATTGACGCGCCAAGTGTCTTTATGCCCGAGCGGTTCGCCCAGGCCGCAATGTCCTTTTGCGGATTGAAAAACGCATCGGCTACGAAATCGAATGGTGTGCTAAAACCCGGCGAGAAGGCCGTAAACGGCAACTCGATACCAAGGTATCCAGCGATGAACATCCATAATGCCGGTCTTGTCGTTGGTCTGTCCACACGCTACTTCGGCTCCTTGATCTTGCTGAGGTTGCCTGCCTGGTAGCTGGCCTGCTCTTCTTTGGGTTTGGGTGCTTCTTTGGTCTCGGTCTTCTTTGTGTTTTCGGCCATCATTCATCTCCTGCCTCTCGGCTCATCTCCGTGGCACCTTTGGCACAGGGTTAGTTCGTCGTAGTTTTGTTTTCCGAAGTTTTCTCTCTGGTCTTTCAGGGTTGCGCAGCCGGCCAGATCTTGCAGCGATTGTCCTGGGAAACCGCCGAACGACATCTCAAACTCGCCATCGATGCAGCAGGCCGTTGCCCGTCCATCAGACGATATCCAGATGGTTCCCCATAATTCCCGACAATCAGGCCTGCAATCGCCCTCGAACGCCTTGACGGTCATGTCATTGGCCTTGTTGAACTGCCTGCCCACCTCACGGACAGCTATATCGCAATTGAAATAGTCTTGCATCGGCTCAGGCGATTCGTCCTCGTTGAGGCAGGTGCGCATAAGTTGGACAGCAACTCCAGGCAAGTCACGCCCACCTGCATCAAGGAAATATTCGATATTCTCTGCCGTCTCAATCCAGTTCCCGCCCCTCAGCCTGCGATACACTTCATGATCGAAAGTATCAAGGCCCAGCCATACTTTGCGGGTTCGCCGGTGGACGTTGAAGAAACCTGATTCGATAAGTTCGTCAGTCTTTTTGGGCGTCAATAATGTCGCGTTCGTGTAGAAAGCGTTCGTGACGTACATCACGTTCTCAGCCAAGTATCGCAGGGCAGGAATGTATTGCTCGCTTAGGAGCGGCTCACCGTAGAGCGCCATCGACCGCAGCTCATGACCGTTATCGCGGATGTCCTCGAATATCGGTTGCCACAGGCTGCGGGGCATGTCGATTTTGGCCCGCTCCATCGTAGCGTAACCGCAAAACGGACAGGCCAGATTGCAGCGGGAGGTGATCTCGATTCCTGCTCGCATCACTTAGGCCCATTCCTTTTCGCTGCGTCGATTTCCAGCTGCTCGTTTGTTGGGTGGTAGACAGGGGCCACGTTTTCAACTCTGGCATTGATATCTGTGCGGTCGATTATCAAGCCTTGTATCTTCACAAGCTGCTCAAGTGCAGCCAGCTTCGAGTACATCGTGATCTTTCGACCCTTATCGGTCAGGCTCATCGATTGAACGACACCACCAGAAAGGTCACCACTGTTTACTAATTCTGCCATCGTCCGGTGGCCAGTCAGCCACTCTTCCATGGCGAGAGTATCATCAGCGAAGGCAATACGGGCGATTTCCCTCATCAGCCTGTCTGGCGATAAACCTCGCGTGTTCATCTCAGCGGCAATCGCAGCTTTGATATTGGGTTTAGCTAAGTTTTCACAGGCGATATCCTTGGCTGTTTTTTTGCTGTAACCTGCTGTGATAGCTGCCCTTGTAGCATTGAACCCATTATCGAAGTATGTTTGGACGAACATGCGTTGCTTTATCGTAAGCTTCTTCCACTCAGGAGAGCCCTCGTTTGTGGGATCATCAGTCATGCTTACTGCCTGGGTTGGCACAATTATAATATTCCTTCAGCACTCCCCTGCTTATTGCGGTTTGTGCGTGTGCTCTGTGCACAAAGTCATAGCCTGCTTTGGCCTTGACCTTGCGTTTTGCTGTTGAGATCGTCTGGGATACGGCTGATTGCGATATTTTGAACAGTTCGGCAATCATTTCTTGCGTGTAGTTTTCAAAATAATAGAGATTGAGAATATCGATTTGCCGATTGTTTAACATCTCAGTAAGCATGTGGGCTATGTTAACACCCTCTGTATGTTAATACAGAAAAATATAAGCATTTCGGCGTTATTTAGCGATAATTATTATCGTTACGGTTGTAAGTCTTGGTTTTGTCTTGGGATATAATTTTTTATTTTTTTCTCAAGTCGGGCTTGAATTCTGGCCGATGAGTGTTACAATGAAAGTGTTGTAACAATAACAACCAAATGAAAGGCAAAGAGCATGGCAAAGAAAATGAAAATCGACGGCAAGACTTATTCAATTTCTCACCTGGCCTGGATGATTGAAGAGGGCAAGCTGAAAATTGAAGAGATGAAAACGACTCCGGCGGCCGTCTTGGCAGCGGTCAAGAAGATGCTAAAAAAAACCGAAAACGAGGGCGAGACTTTTTACGGTTCGGTCAAACGCGAAACAGAAAAAGCAGTCCTTTTTTCAGTGGCCAATTATATGGGCCAAGAGTCAATCGGCGGCATGGAAATCTGGTTGCCGAAATCGAAAACGCAGATTCTTCTCAGAGCAAACGGCCCGATGGACGCGGTTATAATCCCATCATGGCTGGCCAAAGCAAAGTTTGCCGCAGCGTAAACGCTACATACGAAACCGAACCCCTTACTTTACTGGAGACTATTATGTTGACCGATCAAGAACGAATCGAGCAGGACGAGTGGATGCGGGAGATGTGTAATTATCAGCAGCAGCACGGGGCGATCACCTCAATCGAGAGCGACTTACCGATTACAGATGATGACCTGGGCCAATTCAATCGCAACCGATAACGACCCCCCCCCAACACCCTGCCAGCAGTGCCCGGTGCAACTCCGGGCCAGGCTTTTGCCAATAATGGCGAAAAAGGAACTAAAAATGAGACTACTAAAAATGACAATTCACATTTGTAGCAACAACGAAATCCTGAGAGAACAATATCTTGCGCCAGCTATCGACCAGGCAGCTATCGAAAACGATATTGACGCCGAGATTGCTTGCCAAATCATCGCAGGCCTCGACAAGGATGACTGCGAACCGATCAGCACGGCAGGCGGAGAGTTCGCTGAGTCGCTAGAGTGTGAAACGCTAGAAGTTGTAGTTGATTTCAACTGTCGATTTGAATACTGGAATGGCGGGCCGGGCAGGGTTGTTTCGATCGAAGTCCCAGAGACGATCGAACCACTGGACGACACAACACAAGGTGACGAGCGAGACACCGACGAGTTTGACACATACGCATGGATGACTGCTAGCGATGATTGGCTTAAAATCCTCCAGGCAAAGATAGCCAGCGAGATCGACCACGCCATGGCGCAGGCAGCAGAAAAGGTGGCCAGCGTAACCGTGCAATCTTACATCAACTGTGAAAACTAAGTCACACCCTGCCTGTCCCCGCCAGGCTTTGCCAATAGTGGCGAATGAAAGGATTGAGATTATGACATGGAAAGAAATTAGGCAGCTGCACCCAGACCTGCCAAAGTCATCTAATGGTTGGCATCATCACAAAAACGGAGGCGGATGGGTACATAAGGATGCTTTTATTGACAGCGATATATATATCGGCCCTAACGCTCTGGTATATGGCGGAACATTCTGGGGCGGAATATTCGAGGGCGGAACATTCTGGGGCGGATTCTTCGATGGCGGAACCTTCACGGGCGGACTCTTCATGGGCGGAACCTTCGTGGACGGACTCTTCGAGGGCGGAACATTCATGGACGGATTCTTCATGGGCGGAACCTTCATGGGCGGAATATTCGAGGGCGGAACCTTCGTGGGCGGAACATTCGAGGGCGGCTTGCATACCAGGACGCCGCTCGTGATAACCGGTTCGCTACACCGTACAGTACGCAGCGCCTGGATTTACTAGGGTGGGCTGTATCCTCAAGCCAGTGACGTGGTGGGCGGAAAACGGAGAGAGATGCGCAGAAAAGCATAATTACTCCGAAGAACAGCAGAAAGAATATCGGCAACATATTGAACATATATACGCATGGATGAGGCTCTACAAACTTGACAAACCCACAAAGTAGGCCTGCCAGCGGTAGATTATCACTCGTAACCCTTTACTGATCGGAGACAAAGTGTTTAGCACAAAACAAATTGCGAATATGTTGGGCATTACACCCGCGAAGTTGCAACGTCGGATTTACGAAGGCGACTTCTCGCCGCCGAAGAAGATGGGCAGAGCGTTCATTTGGACACTTGAGGACGCTGAGAGAGCATCGCAGGCTATTCTTGGGCGTTGTTTGCCCCAGGACTGATGATGGTAAGTAAAATGGCTTTGCCAATAATGGCGAATGAAAGGATTGAGATTATGAACTGGAAAGAAATTAGGCAGCTGCACCCAGACCTGCCAAAGTCATCTAATGGTTGGCATCATCACAAAAACGGAGGCGGATGGGTATATAAGGATGCTTTTATTGACAGAGGCGTATATATCGGCCCTAACGCCCTGGTATATGGCGGAACCTTCACGGGCGGAACATTCTGGGGCGGAACATTCGTGGACGGACTCTTCGAGGGCGGAACCTTCCATGGCGGAACATTCCATGGCGGAACATTCGTGGACGGACTATTCAAGGGCGGACTCTTCTGGGGCGGACTCTTCGAGGGCGGACTCTTCATGGATGGAACCTTCAAGGACGGACTATTCGAGGGCGGAATATTCACGGGCGGAATATTCGAGGGCGGAACCTTCACGGGCGGATTCTTCCATGGCGGATTCTTCCATGGCGGAACATTCCATGGCGGAACATTCGTGGACGGACTCTTCAAGGGCGGAACATTCGAGGGCGGAACATTCGAGGGCGGCCTGCATACCAGGACGCCCCTGACGTAATTTTGATGGTTATTGATAAGTAGATATTGCCAATAATGGCGAATGAAAGGAATAATGATCATGGAAAAAGAAGTAATTATCGACGGACGGAAGTACAGAGAAGCATCAACCGTCGGCGAAGCAACACGGTTGGTGCTTGTAGACAATCGAGGGCTGCTATTTGTGGGCAAAACATCCCTTATCCAAGACGATCTTGGTTTTATCACAATACACGACGCGCGATGTGTTGTTTACTGGGGGACTACGAAACATATCGCGGAGCTTTGCGATGGCCCTACCCCAAAAACGAAGCTTGGCAAACAAAAAACAGTCAGAGTACAGTCGACCATGGCTGTATATGACTGTGCAGATGGGGCGTGGGAACTGTGAGTAACATCAACGGCGATGGCTACGGCGATGGCTACGGTGACGGTGACGGCGACGGATACGGCGACGGATACGGCGACGAATACGGCGACGAATACGGCGGCGGATACGGATACGGCTGCGGTGGCGGCGGCGACGAATACGGCGGCGGATACGGCGGCGGATACTGAACGACCCCCTACACCCTGCCTTGCGAGGCGGGGAATAGGTAGCCGTTTACTTTATGAAAGGACTAGAGTTATGAGTTATGAATGGATGGAGAAATTACAGGCCATGACGCCGGCGGAAAAGCTCAGGACGCTAAACGATGCTATCCAATGGGCGAAAGATCGTGGAAAGACCGAGTTTCTGGACATGATGAAGCGAACGAGAGACCACCTGCTGAAACAGATGGACCTCCCGCTTGCCGCCATCCGACCGGATGGGTTGGGTGAGTATATCAGTGATCAGCCAGGGTGAATAGTTGCGAATGCTGTTCGGCTTTCACGTCATCCATGTCGAAAAGGGGCTTGGGCGTTGACTTCACCCGCTGCCTGGCTATCTCAGCGTACTTCGGGTCGAGTTCGATACCTATATATCTACGGCCAAGTTTCTTGGCAGCTACACATGTTGTGCCTGAGCCGCAGAATGGGTCGAGGATAACGCCTTTTGTCCACTTAATAACCTGCAGCATTAAATCAACTGGTTTTTCGGTTGGGTGGTTATTGTTGCCAGACCTTGCTGAATAAACAACATCCTTCGGCCTCCCCTGTGCCCAGCCGTGATCGTCCCCCGGCCAAAACAATATTAGCTCAGTTTGTCTTGCGTGTTCATGAAGCAAATCCCCCATTGACCAGTTGTTTTTGACCCATGTGATACAACTCTTTGGTTGTAGGTGACTTAGTAAATTATCCCATCGGCAAAATACATATCGCGAATGATTCACTTGAATTGAACAAACCCATTCTAGCAACCTCGGATCAGCATCACCAGCTATATCCTTATGTTTATCCAGCCTATAATTAGATCGAAAAGCCATCCCATACGGCGGATCTGTCACCACTGCATCCACACACCCATCGGGCATGTCCTTCATGATTTCTAGGCAATCTTGATTTAATATGCATCCATCCAATTCGCCTCCTAACACAGCAGTTATTTTCTCTAAGCACTCTTTTTTTGACTGCATGTTCTATCACCCACCCCTTTGTGGTAGCTTCTCGCCCATCCGTCTTGCCAACGAATCCTCTTCAGCGTCAACTTCGCGGTTATGGTGTACGAGATTCGCCATCGCGACATTCCCTGGCTCCTGGCCTGTGAATTCCTTGGCTAAGGTTCTCATGTCTCTTGGTTCAATGTTCTTCATTTCAGCCTCTCTAGGGTGTCAAGTCGGTATTGTGTAGCCTGACTCTTGCTGGTATAGGGGCTGCATATGTATATCATGTTATTCATCATTCACGTCCTTCCTTGTTTGTTATCATTAATAAGTCACAACGGTCGTCAGCACCGCCGCCGCCAGCCAATAAATCGCCTTGCGCCAGTCGTGCCCTGCCATGTACACGATTGCCGCCGCAACATCAAGAGTCAGCAGGATGGTCGGGAATAACTTATCCATTTTCATTCTCCTTGTAAACCCGTTGGCTACCAGCCGCATCTTTCTGGGCTGATTCGACTTTCTTGATCAAGTCGCCTGCGTTGGCAGAGTTCTCCTTTTTACCAACCAGGCCATCCCGGACAATAGTGATCGCGTCGATGACAGCGGTTGCGGCTCTTTTCCATGGTTGCAGATTGAACCCATGGAAGGTGATTATGGCCTTGACATACAGTCTCGTACATATCAACGATGGGACTAGCGGGCACGGTCCGCACCCCCGAGTTTTGAAGTACTTTTTGCATAGTGGGCAGTTGCTTCCAGACGGCTCATCCCCGCCCTCGCGGTCACCCCTCATCCGCTCCCAGTGTTCGATGGACTTGTTCAACAGCCCGATGTCTTTTTGTAATTTATCCATCATTCATCCTTTCCGACCATCTCGTGCACGTCCACGGCATGGTCTTGGTTGGAGGCAAACACAGCCTTGGCAAAGCCATGTTGTATTTTACCGGAGGGAATTAGTGTCCCGCCGCCACAATCTTTATATTTATTCATCATCATTCACTTTTCTTTTGTTGCGGCCATGCGCCTTGTGATTTCGCTACAAGAAATACAGCCGCTTCGTTTAATTTCGGATTCTTCTTCGACCATTCTCGAACATCTTTCGCGCCGATTGGTTTCATCACATACAATGTTTTGGCAGAATGCACCATCTTCTCGGCCAGATCGATCGCGCCGTCCCAGCCTGGATTCCACTTCGACCCATCCGGTCGGATTTTGTCCTTATCCCTGTCAGCTATAATTATAACCTCTCGCTTCCTGCCCCAGGAAAGCAGGTCATCGACTCCGCCAGAACAGTTTGGGCGTCCAATGCAATGCCCACCTAAATCAAGCATCGCTGCACAGTCTGTAGGCCCCTCGACGATGTACAGCCGACCGCCGCGATGAGGAATACCATCAGGAATAAACAACCCCTCAGTGAATCCTGGGGCACTAAATTTCGCCCGTCCGTTGCGGATGCGCATCCCAACCGTCTCGCCTCGTGTACTCCTCATAGGAAATGACCAGCCTGAGTAATGCTTATCGTTATGCCACTCTTCGTACCAACCTACATGCAACCGCCTGAGTGAATCGCAAGACACGCCCAGGGTACGAGCAAGGTCTACGAAGTTGGCAAGAATGATTGATTCCTGCGCACGCTTCGACAAGTCGCCGCAAATGCTCTGCCGTCGTTTCGCTATCGCAGGTCGTCGGCAGACCCGCTTTGCTACCTCTTGCATTTCACCCGTCAGCTTATGGATATACCCAAGCCCGTGTTTAGTCTCGACTGGTTTTTCAGATATCGTCCTCATGCAAAACACAACATTGCCATCACTCGAAACAGAGCACCAGTCAGGAGCATCACAAATCGGACAGCGGCTTCTTCTCGAAACCCGGCCCCAAATTGTTTTCTGGTAGATCATGCTATCGCCTCTTCTGGTCTTTTCCAGTCGTTCAATTTGATAGCGTCAATAGTCCTCGACGCCTGCTTGAATGTCATTTCTTTTGAGTACCCAAATCTTTCCAGTATCTTCCCCTGGTTCGGGGTGCAGACGCCATTGCTTTGCCGGTCGACAAGCCCTTGAATCAACACACTGGCTTGCGTATAGGTCAGATTTTTATCCCACATTCCCTTTCTTTCGAGGTACGCCTGCATCTTATCAGTCGGGCGTCTTCCTTTGTGCCATGCCCGTTCCCTTTGAGGCTCGACGGATATTCGATCAAACAGATTCTTGATCCTCACGGTTTTGTAGACAGATTTAATTAACAGCTTGGCTTTCTTTCTCGCATCCTCGTTCGCAGCCTGTTCTGCCTCAATCTTTATCTGTTCAAGAGCCTCTTCAAGAATCTCTTCTGGCTTTTTTGGTTCTTCCGTCTCCCGCATCATTTCGCCAGCACGGACAATTACTTCATCTGGATAGTTGCCGCCCAAGATATCAGCAGCAGATACCAGTTTGTGCCTTCCAGCGTTCCCAACAAAATCAAGCAGTTTCAATATTGGCTTTTCACTAGCCATAATCATCGCACGACGAGCTAAAGCATCAAAGCATTCATTCAACGCAACGGCAATGAGTCGACACGGCCTAGTTCCCCTGCCTGTCATTTGGCTGTAGAGGCCTCGGCTTTTCGTCGGCCTTGCCATGACAACCAGCTTGATATTAGGCTCATCAAAGCCCTCGGTAGCAACTCCAACATTGCACAAAAACGGGAAGTTATCATTTGCATATCGCTCAAACATTACCCTGCGATCATCCTTGTTTGTTTTGCCGCAAACCCATTCTGCAGAATTTGGTATCCATCGATTCAAGACAAGGGAAAATAGCCTGGCATGTTCAACGCTTGCTGTGAATATTAACGTCTTTGCAGGCGGATTACTCTCCAGCCATGTCTTCATTTCTGCATGAAACAATCCTATGTCGTCTCTCGCAAGATCGGCCACAGGGTCAAGCGCGTGAGGCTTCAATCCCATTGCCGCCTCTACCGTAGCCTGAGCCATTTCATGCAATGGCTCCTCATCCTCAAGCACCGCAGCCAGGTCTTTACCGTTCAAGTCTCCTGCGGTTGTTCTGATCAAGGAATAATCAAGCCCCTCAACATGTACCGCACTCGCTTCAATCGGCACAAGCCAACCGTCGCGAATTGCGTCAGGCAGTTCATAATCGTAGGCACAATATTCAAACACCTGCCCCAAAGCCTCTTCGTCTGCCCTGTCTGGCGTGGCGGTGACTCCCAAAATCTTCACTCGCGGATTCTGCTTATAATAATCAATCACTCGAACATATGTGTCAGCGGTTGCGTGGTGTGCCTCGTCAACTACAATAATAGCGAAGTCGTTAGGATCGAACTTCTGCATCCTACCACCATTTTTGCCCGCACATTGAGTCTGTATCGATGAGACAATCACAGGTGCTTGGCCCCACGAGCTTTCGTTCGCTACATATTCCGCCATTTCGATATCAGGGTGTATCCCAGTGGCCCGTTCGATATGCTCTGCTGCCTGGTGAATCAACTCGCCACGATGAGCAAGCACCATGCCACGTCCCCATGTTTGGGTTCGCTTCAAAACCTCTGAAAACAGTACGCTCTTGCCCACGCCGGTAGGCATGACCACAAGGGTTGATTGATGTTCTTTCCATGCCTCGAAAATGGCGTCAACCGCTTCTTTCTGATATGGCCGAAGTTGATAGCTACTCACTTTTCAATTCCTCCGGCACGGTCGTCTTGGATGCGAACTGATTCAGCCATCCGCGTTCGCAACACTCTTGACATCCATCGCCACCGCAATAAGCACAAAGCACAGCCGGAACCGCTTTCTTGAGTTGATTTATCACGTTCTTAATATCGACTTGAAGCTGGCTGAATGAGGTGAACCCGACAAAACAAGGGTGTTGTGTTGGCGACATTACCCATTTTTTGACCGTCTTATTCACAAGGGCCATCCCCTTGATAAATGGCTCCACATCCAGCTTGGCCTGGGCGATATCGTCAGCTATCTTTTGGTTCGGTATAGTCTTGCCAGAAAGCAACCCAAGCGTTTCGATGACATCATGGTCAGGTTTTGGGGGCTCTAGTGGCTTGGCCGCAGGCGGGGATTCCGGGGGTTCAAGTAACAGTTGCTTCTTTCCTCGAAGCTCCTCAAGCGTCCACCCTTCATGCGAAGCCTGCTCAAGTAAGTCATCTGCCTGGCTGCGGGTGAGCTGTTTTGAGCATACAACCTGATGATGGGCAAACGATAGATTGTCACGGCGCCGTGACAATTCAAATACACGAGCGACCATGCTATCATTTCGCAAAGTACCGTATGCAAAACCAGTTAGCTCAGAAACTTGGTCATAAAGCCCATCGCCGTAATTCCTCTCACCATAGTTCATGGCATCGCCCAACGCCCAGTGCCCGGCGGTTCGCATCCTATGTATCTGCTGTATAAGTACCCTGAAATCTTCGATATGCAGGCCCTCGTCGATTTGCAGGCTGCATGGTGTTATTGAGTATCCGGTCCCTTGGAGGATCATATCATCCATTATCCATTTCCTTTTCTATTAATTCGATTGCTGCTGTTTTCGCTTTGATTTGTTTTTTGCTTTTCGGCTTCCACGAGCCTATCAGCACTGCCAGTTTTTCCATCCGTCGAGGCGCGTCAGGGTGAAGCGGATCGAAGCCGACCGGGATGATCTCTTCACGGGAGTATGTCCGCCGCCAACCTTTGCCTCGTTTGTAAGTCACGAACAGTATTCCAGGCCCAGCACCGAGCGACCAGATGCGTTTCTTGAGCTTCCAGATATCAGTCGAAAAGCCCTTAAACTCATCATAAACCAATTGAGGAACTTCGACTGACATGGAGCAGCAGTGTTCAATGTAAGTGAAATCAACCCTCAACTTCACGCCACGGCCAAGATCAATCGACTGTTGAAATTTCAAATCGTCGATCTCACCTTTTTGCTCTCGCTCATAAAGGTGCTCTGCATACTCGCGTTCATCACCAGAATCAAAAGCACGGTGCATGATTTCCGAAAAAGTACGCTTGGCGTTATATTTGTTTGTTTTTTTCTTGAACATTATATTCTCACACGAACGGGATATCGCCTGCTTCTGGTTGTTGATTGTATTGCTGCTGAGGCGGTTGGTACTGGCCTTGTGTTTGATTGTCAGGCTGGTAGCCTTGACCCTGGTTTTGGTCCGACTGCCCTATATAATCATCATCTTGGATTGGACCTGCAAATATTGGCTGGCCACCTCTGTCAAACACAAGCTGGCCGTCCTTTCTTTTCTTCTGCCAGATCGGGATAACCAATTCCTGCCCCTTGAATTCAAAAACAACCCTGTATATAGGCATGTCGGGTTTGTTGTTTGGATTTGCAACTGTGAACATGTCGGCATAGCCATAATTTTTCTTAGCCATTTGGAAGACCTTTCTTGAACTCCGTAGAGATTGCTTTGATTCCTTCGATTGTGCCACGTTTGATTCTCAACCTGACAGCGATTTCGTTCGCTATTGCGGCTGCCTCAGCGCGGTCGGATTGTGTGTTGTTCATTATGAGTTGAAGCATTGCATTGCCAGCCTGCTCCAGGGCTTCTTTGCTTACGGGCGGAGGGGCCTGCGGTTGGGTCTGCTGCGGAGCTTGTTGCTGCTGCTGTTGCTGTTGGTATTGCGGAGTTGGCGAATCTGTTTCGCTGTCTATCGCGCCCTCGCAAGCCACGCAAAAAGTCTGCATCAAAACGTATTTGAGCGCTGCTGCCATGGCCTTGTTGCTGGCCTTGTCACCTGGGTCTATTCCTTCTCCAATACAACTCGCTTCGACAAATGAACCATCCTCAGCAGTAAACCTAAAGCTGCCTTTCACCTTGACAAGCGAATACATCCCGTTTTGTCTGCCTTGGTTGTCAAGCTTTGGCCTTTCAGTTTTATCAATAATGTCATAATTCGGCAAAAGAAATACGCCGTATTTAGCTAGTAAAGGGTGGATAGCATTGAAAAAATCATCAATTCCGCGATAGTTGTAGCTATAATTTCCAGTTCCGGCTACTCGGTTTTTGCCGATCACCTCGATTTCTCGAAGTATCTTCACCATGCACTTTTCGATAGGATTCTTTTTCGCTGACTCAGCCATTATTCTTGCTCCTCAAATTTCTGTGATCCAATAAAGAATATATCTCTCGCGGGCGTCGTAACCACCTTGGTTCCATCAATCTCTTCACCTGTCGCCACGAGATGCTTTTTCAATTCGGTTTTCCTGATGGATTTCTTGACAGCATCAGGGCAAGTGTATTCCAGGATCGAAACAGCTTTGTCTTCGTCAAGAATGTCAATTCTCTGGGATTTGCTTACTGTCCTGAATCCTGCCTTGCCATACTCGGTGTCTATGCTCTTTCGTTCCCCATGCTGATCTTTCAACTGCTTCTCGACCTCACGACAGCACGGGACCATCCACGTCCTGGCCAACGAAGTCAACTCAGTATCCAGCTGTGCAAGTCTGATAGCACATTGCTCCTTCAACTTCGCACGCTTGGCGTTGTTGTTGTGTAGCATTTTGAGGTAGAAAATAGGGATCCATGATTCATCTTGAACATCCGCGATCCTCTTTTCAATAGATGCCTCGGCACTCAACAAGGCCTCTATTTCTTCCAGTGCTACGTCTATCGCTACTTTCGGTTCGTTTTCCATCTCTCCTCACCTTCCATTCAATTCTTGCCTTGTAGGCACGTCGCGCTCCTGCTGGCAAACTACGCACTCTCCGTCCAGGCAATCCTCGCAGACACTTGTTTCTTGTCCGCAGCGTCCGCAGCTCGCGTACCTGTCAACCACTATTTTGCACAAGAGACACCGCACCGCACCGTCTTCCAGCCTGGCTGCGTCAATACAAACCGGCCTGAGCTTGTCGAGCCACTCTAACATCGTATCTCTAATATCACAGAGCAGGTCAATATCGTCTGGCTGATCTTCTGGGTTAGACGCGCTGACTGCAGGCGAGTGGGCTTCTGCGAGGTGGCTCATCAATCTTTTTATTTCATTCGATTTCATGGCCAGCCCTTGCCGATATCATAAATATGGCTGGATATCTCATCCTTTTCCATATCGTGGAAGTACTGGCCAGGGTCGCATTCACTGCCGCCGACCACCTTGGCGAGCAAGTACAACTCGTTTTCGATCAGCCGGATTTTATTGAGTACCCTTTTCATGGCCAGCCTCCTCTTTTGCCAGCGCATCAGCGCGTAGCATGAGCGTTAAGAATGTTATGCCTAGAGCGTTGCACAACGGGTCATAGTCACGCTTCAGGTGCTTACCATTTTCGGCGTCCGACACCTCTGACTGACCAAGTCCAATCTCCAAGCCAAGGGCTTCTTGGCTGTAGCCCTGGCGTTTCCGCTCATCTGCGAGGACTAGTCCGTAATATTTTGCTCTATTTTTCATACGTTCCCTTCCGAGTAACCAAGCATGGCAAGAGTTTGTTTTTCTTTCAGCGTCAATTTCTGATTGACACCTGCCAGCTGCCTTTCGATCTGGTAGGTAGTTCCCCAACTTGCGCATTCGCGAACAAAGGCTTTGAAGAAATCTGCCTGTTCGTCGTCGTCACTACGGGCTAATTCCGCACCCGCTTGGCCCCAGTCTATATCTCGTAGTCCTTGCTTCATAGTCTCAACCTCCATAGTCGCCACTATTGGCGATTTTTCATGATTGCTCTCTGTTAGTGCGATATCGCTCATAGTAACTCCACTTTTTCTGCAAAAGCCAAATTCACATTGGACATTTGCCCAGGCTCGTACACAACGTGGATGTTCACAACCTTATTGTGCTCAGGCCGACCAAGACAATACCAGTCACCTGATGCGGTGGTTACAGACTTGAGGTTCTGACTTTCTTTGAAGTTCTCACTCGTCATGATTTATTCTCTGCCTTGGCTATGGCTTCTCTCAAGACTTCCCCGGCGTGAATAACCATGCCACCGTTTTCTGTTTTAATCCAGCTGAGAAAATTACACATGTTTTTATCCTTTCGTTAGTACTTTGTTGCACTGAAAGTAATTATCGGATCATTGCCATAATAAATCAAGTTGAAAATGGCAAGTTTGTAATATTTTTATTCTGGAGGGGTTTGCCTCTGCCGTTTCTTGTCTATCAGTTCCCGTCCGCTAGGGCTGAGCTGGGCTATCAGCAGAGCTTGTTCTTCGCTCTCGCCATTTCTTCCGACGATCTGCATAAAAATCAGCCTTGCTTATCTTGCATTCCACAACAATTGAATTACCGTGACGATCCCAACCGATTGCGTCAGGGTGCTCGTCGCATGAAATAGGCTTCGGCTCCAGGATGACCAGCTTGCATCTCATGGTATTGAGCAACCACCGTCCAGCCCGCTCTACTAATTCGTTGTGGGTCATTGCGGGCCTGCCTTTGCCTTGGCGAGTATAGTAGCCGCGTGTTTCACGTGTTCGCAATTCCCGCAGCACTGCCCTTTCGGTTTTGGGTCAACTAACTTGTACTTATCGCACCAATCCTCGCCTACTGGCTCAGCCTTGACATAGATGTCGTGGGAGAAAAGCAGTTGCGGGGTAAGTCGCATTGCTACAGGACTTCGCCCGTCGTAACAATAGCAATCGTTTACAGCCTGCTCAATATCGTCAACCGTAGCTTCACGGTCAACATCCCAAAATATAACGTCTGCCGGAAGCCCAATGCTTTCCGCAAACTCTTCGACTGCTTTTACCTTGTTCATAATCTCTTGCGATTTCATTGCCCTGTCCTTTCTAATTATACCCTAAGTGTTAATAGACCGGCTTTCCCCTATTCTCGTCCTTCTCTCCATCTCCGGCAGGTTCTTGCTCTAACCTGGTTACTGTGCCTATGCTACTTGCTTAGCCCACATGCCTGAATGAAAAGTCTCGAAGTCTCTGGCGCTGAGAAAAACTCTGATTTTTGCCGTAGACGTGTCGAAGTGGTCGAATATCGCTGTATAAAGCCGGTTGGAAAGTGGCAGCGACGGGTTACGATAGATGGGGCCTGACAGAATTGAACTGCCAAAACCTGAGCGAGGGGGAGCGCTCAAGCACCTTGGCCCCGAAAGAGAGATGATATCCACGCGGGGGTTGTTAGCCTTATCCGCTCCGAACCTTACTGTATGGATCAGTGGCACTCGGGCTGTGTGACGCACACTACCATCTCTCGCGTTCTCAGAATAAAAAACAGGCCCCGATTGTTTAGATCGGAGCCTGAAAGCCGTGGACGTGAGCTTACCTGCCAGGGTAGCGTCCACGTTAAATCGTGTGTACGTCAAAATGTCGTTGGCAGGTAAACTCATAACACCATCATCCTACTCATCGTCGAGTTGTTCGTCAAGGGGAAAAAGCATTTTTTTCTCACCTTCCAGTCGTAGTTTTTTCGCCTTGGAAAGATGGTAGAAGACAAAGGGGAGGCATATCGCGAACGAAACCCCATGAACTGCCAAACAGAAGAATATCCACGCCCCAAATAAGCCTGAGACTAAGGCTGCGATATTGGTCGTTACCAATATCGCAGACCATACCATAGATATTCGGCTGTGGTATATTGATTTTGCAAACAATTGAAGTGCTGTTTTCATTCTGCATTCCTTTCAAGGGTTCTAAATAAAGCCTTTGCGCTCTGACACTGCGTGCCGATACAGGATTGACGCTGGGAGTAATACCAGCTCCCTACGCAAAGGGTAACTTGATGTGCAATTTAGCCAAGTTCATAACCAGAGCCAGAACCAGAGCCATAACCAGAGCCATATCCAGAACCATCGCCATATCCAGAACCAGAGCCATATCCAGAACCAGAGCCATCGCCATCGCCATTACCACAACCAGAGCCATCGCCAGAACCAGAACCATAACCATTACTAGAACCATAACCATTACCAGAACCAGAGCCATCGCCATATCCAGAACCAGAGCCATAACCATCGCCAGAGCCAGAACCATCGCCATATCCAGAACCAGAGCCAAGTTCAGCATTGAATAATAAGTCCATATTATTCACCATGAACCGGGAAATTACGCAGCTGCTTCCCTGCCCTTACGCTTACGGGAATCATTTCAATAACTCTGTTGACTTTTTGCTCAGGCACGATTCGTGACAGTCTAGAATCATCGCTGATTCCGTCAATTGCAACTGCCGAAAGCGTGAAAGCACCGTTCCAGAGATGTATACGACGGCTGTTTATCAAGACAACAGACGAGTATGTGTTTTCGGCGTCATAATTTACCCAGCCGAAAAAAACTCCTGCTGAGTACGTGCGAATAATGCAAAGCCTCAAGCCTTCTGGTGATTCTACAGCAGGCAACTCGTCTGCCCTCACATACTCAACATCATCAATCTTAATTTTTTTCGGTTGTTCCATTTGCGTGTCCTTTCAAAAGGGTTAGTTCTAAAAAAAGCCGCTCCCCCTGTGTGGAACCTTGCCTGAGCATAGGCACAGAGGGGCGACATAATTGCGGGGTACGGTTCCATGAAAGTATGATAGGCACGCAGCCGGGGAAAGTCAATAGCTAATCTATGAACAGCAACCAGGCTTGCGCCGCACTTAGGGGGCTAATATGACGAGTTGAGCATAAAAAACCGGCCCCGCAACCGTTCAGATTACGAGGCCTTACGTAGTTTTTTGCGATAGTCCTGTCGGCGTCTGGCAGTGTTCACTTCTTCGCTTTGATGACCGCCACAGCTACTCTAGTGTCCTCGGACTGGGCGTCATCCAGGGCCTTGTTGAGCTTCTTCTTCGCGTCATACGGCATGTCAGTCTTGCCAGCCTGGACACCCGTGACGATCTCAACTACGGACTTGCGGGCGGCCTTGAGCTTTTGGAGGGCAATGCCAGCTCCGCCAGATATGCCAAATATTGCGAGGAATCCAACAACACGCTCTGCCGTGAAGAACGCTCGGTCAAGAGTATCGTTGAGCACCTGTCCAGTCGTAGGCCTGTCAGCGGCAACCTCAGCAGCTTCTTTGACGGATGCAACCGCTGATGGCGTCTGCGATTTAACAGGCTCTTTCGGCAATCCCATGTAAGCAAGGCCTGGCAATGCCGCGTCCTTGGCCTCTTCAAGCAACGGCTGGCCTTCGTCCACGACAAGAGGCGTCAAATATTCCAAGTTCGTCACGACAAGTAACTGTGCCTGTTTCTGTGACTCGGTAGGGGCAAAGCGGAAGGCGCCGGAGCTGCATCCGCCTGAACACAATAGGAGGAGGACTCCGATAATGATTGCTACACCCGCCGGAATGAAATCCAGCCAGGTTTTTCGATTGATATCTTGCATGTTAAAGCTCCTATTTGATGTCGTGACGTAAATTGTTGACCTCTCTGGTCAAACCGGTAACACTACCTTCGATTCGTATATGGTCATTACTGTTTGATTGTGCGGTTGTGGCCGCGTGTTCGCTGTGTCGGTCGATCTTGTCCGCGAGAGCTTCAACGGTAGAATGCATCTTGATCATTGATTCATGATCGCTGGTTTTGAAGTAGCACCGCTGTTCTTTCTTCTTGGACATGACCAATTTGACTATTTCAATCAACCCGAATATCACCGCAAACATGCCAGCGGTTGTAATTTGCTCTGTCATCATTTCTCCCTGGGGTCAGGCTGTGTCAAATAAACCTAGTTCGACGAGGGCGTCCACGACATCCGAAAGTGAAGCCCAATTATTATGGCTGGCTTTGGTTCTTTGGGATACTGGGGTTGTGTCAAAAAAACCAATATATTTGTCTTGTATATCAATAACTGGATTGCCAGACGAGTCCAGCATCCAGAACTCAACGTCGTCATCGTTTGGGTTGAACGTGATTTTATGTTGGCCTAAACTAGAATCAAGTGTATAGCTAACATAGGTAATACCACCAGTAGTACTGCTCGCAAAAGCAAGGTCAAGCTGCTCACCTTCCGAGACTTGCTGGAATCTCCAGATATTGTCATAACCCATTCCTGAATCAGTGGTGAATATGAGGGTGGCAGTGCCGTCACCTGTGCCTGCCTTGCTTTCTATAGCCATGACTGGGTCGGTGTCTAGCAGGTGCAAATCATATGTAACATTGCTCCCGTCTTCCCAGTATGTCCCAATCCCGACATTGAAATTGTCTGGGTCGATGTGAACAAGATGCGTCATATCCCACTTAGAGGTAGCATTGCCAAATGTGACAGCGCCCTCTTCAACGGTATTGCTTACCGTGTCCGTATGGGTCGATCCGTCAAGAAGGGTGTGAGTGCCACCCCCGCCGCCCGCCGCCCCAACATCGATGAATATCGTAAGCTCTCCCTCTTCGGAGATGTCAGTCCAGAAGCGTACAATGTCATCTACTGAACCTGCCGTGCTTTCGAGAAAGTCCTGGCACTCTTCACCGACAAACCCACCGCCAGCAGCCAGCAAGTCCCATGTCGAAGTCGAACTATCCCAGATGACTTCGGTGCACTCGTAAGTACCGTCTGCGTTGTCCACCGTGATCTTACACACACCCTGCCTGCCAGCCGAGGCTTGGGCCTCAACAGGCAAATCTGGCAATGTCAGCCGTTGGTAATGTTCGGCGTTACGCTGGGCGCGCGTGTCGTATCGTACATTGTCACTGCCTGTTTTCATCGTCCAACCTTTACGATATCAGAATCAAGCACCAGTTCGGTCGTAAAAGTACCCTCCAGCATCGTCCAGAATACCGTGTGGATGATCGGCGGATAATGCTGCTCCCCACCATCAACAGTCAGCTCTATCGCCCTCTCAGACGTCCTGGGGATGCCCATGCCGGGCCAGTAGTCCTGTGTCATCATTCTGAGCATTACGGAGCCGTTACCAGCTTCGTCCTCGAGCGCATCGCCCATCCTCGAAGCCAGGTCCAAGGCGTCCGCAGCCTGGTTGATCGTATTGCCAACAGGCCTGCCAGTTACTTGATCTTGCCACCGGAACCGGTTAGGCAACCTGACGATCTTTTTGCAAGTAAACGGCCAAGTTTGAGTCAGCTTGCGGGTGTAATGACCTTCGGTGAACTTATCCGTTTCGATGGAAGTATAAAGCCTAATGACACACTTTAGCCCCGTGTCGTCGATTGTGTTCTGGATCAAGTCGAGATAGGTTGCGTTGGCGATGCTTTTTTTTGTATCCGGGTCCGTTAGCGTTGCTGTGTCGTGGTTGTCTTTTTTGACATTGTATTTGTCGAAAGGACGCCATTCGTCAAGCTTATTCCGCATAATTCTGAAAGCTGCTCTCTTTCGGTCAAAAACAACGCTGGGAATCACAACGGCAGTTTCAGTTTTGCCCGCGATTTCAATAGTCGCATAAGCAGGCTTATTTCTTGGCATTCCACCATCGCCGTCTATTTGCCAGGTCTGGCCAAAAGTTCGTGACCTGTTGACATGATCATCAAAGTCTGAATCCAGGCCTGTGAGGTCTGCTGTTTGTGACGAGGTATCAAATGCCGCTCCGTCTGTGTCAAGGATGTATTCACGAAATACGTTACCATATGTACCGAAGTCTTCACCTGTCGGCTCGTGACGATTCAGAAAGTTTTCGCGGTTCGTAGGGGTACAATTGGTTAACAACACCTTGCCGTCAACGCGATATGTGTCAACGTCGTAGCTTATAATATCCCACCCTGGGACAAGATCCTCTTCATCAGCCCCACCCTCCCATTTGACCACACACTCCATCCGCTGCACATCACCTATTACCCGGACATCGTTTCTGATATTGAGCGAGTTGTATTCCATATGGAGCCTTGAGACTTCTGCGCTATCCTCGTCACCGATGTTATTCCCAGTCTCGGAACTTGGCTTTGCAAGCTCAGGCTCTTTCGACCACGCTGCCTCGTGCTGCGGGTAAGCTCTGAGTTTGTAACGATAAACATCGTCGGCGTCTTTTTCGCTCCATGGTTGCAGATTGAACCCATACCCAAGTGGCAGGAGGATCTCAGAGATCGCCTCAAGAAGATTCTTGCCCTCAAGGTTGACCTCTGGCAGCACCGGATCAAACCCAAGGTCGCCTTGCAGTAAAGTTTCGATTTCGTCCCAGTCGGTCTGCTCGTCTGAAATGACATCGCCATCGTCGATATATTCAACGAGAGTTCGCAACGCCTTGTATGCTGTCCACAGCTTCGCCGCCCCAACATCGCCAGAAGCGGGCCTGCCAGCCGGGAAGAAAACATATGAGTCTTTGGTATCGGCTGCAATCGCGTCGCTCTTCAACGCCCATGATGATTCGCTCATGTTAGGTTCGCCGTTGGGGTTCAGAACACACGGCATTGGGACAAGCACGGCGTTGGAGAATATCCTTTCACCCGTGTCAACGGTTCCAGTAATTTCCTTGTCGTCGATTGCTTTGGACGCATACCACTGGCCGTATACGACTTTGTGAACCAATCGGAGTTCTGGCCCGTAGGCGGTTATCGAATAAGTTTCTTTGTCCTGTTGGGTTTGCAGCAGGATCGACTTGTGCCCCATGTGACCGTCAAACCACCGCGTACCGTCAGAATCTACCAAGATGAACCTGTCACCGGCGATTGCGAATTCGTCTTCAATGTTCTCCTGATGATCCTTATTCTTGCCGCGTCCGAGTTCATATCGCAGTTTAAGTTTTGAGATTCCACCGTTTGACGCCCATTCGATAGCTAAGGGTTGCCAGAAAAGCGCGATGTCTTCCGGCAACCATGTCGGCACACCCTGCACCTGGACAAAGTCAGAGACTCTTACCTCCATTACCGGAGGTGTATATACTGCGTTGGTTATGGTCATGTTGTTGGAGCGATCCTTATCGCTGTCAAAACTATATCTTCAAGGATATAATTAGCGGTATTGGTTTCGTTTTCGACCCAAACCTCAAGCGTGTCACCTGCCACAAGATCAGCCAAGCCCGTCATCGACACGCTACCTGAAGAGCCCCCTCCACCCTCAATATTGCGGTCAACATGCAACGCGCCGACCTGGGTTGACCCATTGTTCTTTCGGACGGTCATCTCAAATCTACTGCCAGCCCCACCGACAGAGTTGACGGTTGCGGCAACATCAATCTTGTAACAGCCAGGGTCTACAATCGTCAGATGATCATTCGTGTGGTCAGGTGTCAGGCGGTTATTGCATCCGTTCGTATCGAATATCAACACCTGAACCGCCGTACCCTGTGCAACAATCACAGTTTCGGTCGAATTTGATACAGCCGATATCTCTCCGTAAACGTTCGGCTCAAAAGGGCGCAAGTCACCTGCTGCCTTTCGCAACGTCGATGATTCGCCGGTAGCACATACAGCCAAAACATCATTGAGCGTTTGATCAATCGTCACGCTCTCGCCTGCCTGTAGTTCAATCTCACTCAGCACAAGCAACTCCGCTGCATTACCGACAAAGCCAGTCTTGGTAATGTCGGTATGGATATAGATTGTCGAACTGCCGGTGTTGTACAGCGTGTGATTTGACTTGGTCGGCGTGCCAATCTTCTTTGTGATTGCACTTATTGTCAATGCCATGGCTGGCTCCAAAAAAAGTACTTGCTCATCGTTACTACCGCCGTTGTCAGTCTCATCTTCGATTTTCTCGCCGCCTGACAGACTGCCTAAAATGTAGGTTGCTTTGTAACCAAAGTCTGGCGCCCAGCGGGTTATCACCCTGGCATGTTGCCGATCAACCTGCATCAAGAATGCTGAACCGTGATATCGGCATAACCGTATCCTGACCGTCTGAGCGACGGAGTCGGCGGGTCATGTCGAGGTTGTCTATTGGCCAGGTCATACGTGATCCTACATCTGAGCCAGGGTGTTATCTATTCCAGCCAAGACATTGGCCAGCGATACCGTCCTAGCCTCAGACTTCACCAGCAAGCCAGCAACGGTATCTCGTTTTGCCTGGATTTGCTCTTTTGTCTGCTGTCTGACCACGACGGTTTCATTCACTTTTACGCCTTTTCGCTCGACGACGTTTGTACCTTCTTTTATTGCTATAGTTTCCATTGTTTTTTCCTTCGTAGTAGTTGTAATGGTTGTCACGATTGCACTATCCTGATATCACGATATGGTTACTGGCGCCGAGAATGCCTGACCGACAACGCCTGCTATTACGAACTCGGATACAGACTGATCCTCTAGGTTCAATTCGAGTTCCGCAGACCCGTCTGGTGACGTTACCACTGTCCCCGCTGATATATCGCTATGAGGTCGTTCGTAGCTAGGCGATGCATCGAAGAGCACGTCACCATCATTAAGGATACCCGCACCCCAAAAGTCGCCCCAGCCCGATCCGTACTCCTCTTCATCGAAGAAAAAGCGAATAAAGAATAGGCCCGCGAGGTTATTCCCAGCGGCGTCCTTTACTTGAAAATACACTTTGGCACCCGTAAGGCTTTCATTATCAACCGATGTGATTTCAACATACGGTAACAAGGCTTGCATCGGGGCGGTGAGTTCTGGTACGCCTACTGAGTTGGCGGGGGGGTTCGGCTCAAAAGGGCGCAGGTCACCTGCTGCCTTTCGCAACGTCGATGATTCGCCGGTTGCGCACACAGCCAAAACATCATTGAGCGTTTGATCAATCGTCACGCTCTCGCCTGCCTGTAGTTCAATCTCACTCAGCACAAGCAGCTCCGCTGCATTACCGACAAAGCCAGTCTTGGTAATGTCGGTATGGATATAGATTGTCGAACTGCCGGTGTTGTACAGCGTGTGATTTGACTTGGTCGGCGTGCCGATCTTCTTTGTGATTGCACTTATTGTCAATGCCATAGCTGGCTCCTATTGATATAGTTGAATGAATTCTGCTACCATACGGCAGTACGCCCTGTAAGTTGTT
>Ga0136651_10000127_pt1 | contig 36581 bp, 33 predicted proteins | sample Mar14236cmmetaG_FD_94867 | JGI IMG/M metagenome (GOLD analysis project Ga0136651, IMG submission 94867) | Marine hydrothermal vent microbial communities from Guaymas Basin, Gulf of California to study Microbial Dark Matter (Phase II) - Marker... ... | reverse complement strand
CTCTACTGCAATGCAGTTCAACATATCTAATTATAAGGAGTTAGATAATTTACTAAGACATTGTTTGAATATACCTTAAATTAAGAATTTAGAATTATGCCTATTGCATTATTTGGGTTTAATCGTAGAAGATGAAGTTTAGCTTTCAGCTTGATTAAAAATGCAAATTGAAGGCGAAGGTTACGAAGTTTGCGGTACATTTACCACAGGAGAGGAAGCAATTGAATTTGTGAAAGAAACCAAACCGGTTGCTTATCTCACAAAACCAGTTGAAATTTGGCATCTAAAACCGATATTTGAATCGATCTTTAAGTGAACATCTATGACAGAATTTCTTATAAAAAAAGTGCCCGTAAACAGTAAGAAGAAGAGCGGGATGAGTCGTGGCGCAAGCAAGATATTGTGTCATCAAATTTAAAAAACCAAAATCACTTTTAATATTTCGAAAGATATACATTATTCACAAAACAGGCATACACTCAAAAATTTGGAGATAAATCCCGAGAAGTACTATGAATAGATGGTTTGCAGGATTCTTGGAGTGGAAAATTGCTTTTTAGAAATCTATTGTTTTTTATCCTTCTTTGCTTTTGTCACCCTGATCCGCCGGCTGGCGGAGAAGGGTCTCACATACTTTGTGAATCATTGTTACACTAGTACTTTGCAACGATATGCACCATCCCTCATCTTTTGTTAGTATTAGGTTGTTTTTGTGTAATAATGAAAAAATGCCATGCCCCTGAAAAATTCTGGGGGTATGCATGATATATTTCATGAAAAAATTGACACCTTAATTTCACAATCATAAAGATTTATAACGAGTTAAATAATTTTCGAGGATGAAGATACGATGAAAAAGAATGAAAAAATTGTCTTGATCGTTGCACTTGCTTTGGTTGTGCTCGCCCTTTTATTATATTTTATCACCTTTGGTGACGGAACATTTTCGGACAGCAAAGCAGAATGGGGCTCTTTCGGTATGTATTTTAGCGGACTTCTTACTCCGCTCTTCCTGCTCATCATTATCTTTTTGATCTTTTATGTTATGAAGCAAGTTCGTGAAATATCGTCAGAATCTACAAAAATCGAGAAAAAATTTCAGCGGCAGTTCAAAAAGCAAACCACGTATATGGAACCCTCTGCCGATGTGGTCTACTACCTCCAGATGAAGGATGATAGACTCTATTCGATCGTCGAAAATATCGGTAATCAGCCGGCATTCAATATCATGATAGAATTTGAGTTCGAAGATAAGGTGGATGAACGTATTTCCAACAACCTTCTTCCTCTTGCTGAGATCAGCTATCTTGCTCCAGAACAAAAGAGTGGAGCTGTGTGCGGTGTTATTGATGAATCCGGCGGTTATGCAATATCTGAACATACGGTTCGCATGAAGTATAAACCAAGTGAAAAGAGCAGAAGGATCATCAAAAAAGAATTTGTGATCGATCACAACATCCTCAATACCCTTGTGCCCGAGAAATCAGTGGAAGAATCAATTCAGAACCTGACAGAAAATATTAAGGATCTTGAGCACAAGATACAGGATAATGGAGAACAAGAGGAAAAAGAAAAGGTTGAAAAAACCGTTATTAAAGAAACAAAACCTCCTGAACCTGAAGAGGATTTTTCTATCCGTCGGCCAGAAAAGGTAACGGTTACAGAAGAATACAATGAACCAGAAAAAAAGCCCCAGGAAGAACCTGAAAAAGGGCCGGAAGAAGAAACAGTTGAGACAGAACCAGAAGAAAAAGAAAAAATAGAAGAAGAGGGAAAAAGCGAAAAGAAGGAAGAAAAAGAAGAGAAGAAACCTCTCAAACGAGACAATTTTGATAATCCCTTCCTGGATGATTTCTAAAAGTTGAAATGATGATTATATTTGGGGACCGGATTTTTAAAAATTCGGTTCCTTTTATGTTAAGAAGAAAAAGACTTAGACTGATAATGCTGCTAAACACTGATAAGGACTGAATAATGAATATCGAATAGCGATTTGAGATTTTAGATTTGAGATATCAGATTAAGGATTTGGAATTTTAATTATCATTCGTAAAACTTGACACCTGCTTTATATTAAATCGTTCATTCCAAACGTAAGGAGATTACCATGAAATCATATGAAGATCAACGAATTTTCCTAACGTGCGATCTGGAGCCAATGCAGGATTTTCAGACGGATCAGCATAAAAATTTACCTCAGCCTCCCTTAGAAAAACCTATCTCTAATCCTGATAATCTTATCACACTTCCCGCAGTTGAAGACCTTGTGAATCCAGAAAAAGATCTTTTTGATATCATAAATCAGCGAAAATCTAGAAGAAATTATACGGGCGACTCGATAGACCTTGACCAACTCTCATTCCTTCTCTGGTGCACCCAGGGTGTGAAAAAAGAATTTGATCGTGGTGCAAACAAAATAACCTTCCGCACGGTTCCTTCAGCCGGGGCAAGACATGCCTTTGAAACCTATCTTGCAGTACATAACATTGAAGGACTTGATCAGGGAATGTATCGATATTGTGCACTGGAACATGAACTCGAATTCCTTCATAAGGTTGATGAGCTGCCATCCAGAACAGTAGATGCATGTCTTGGTCAGGAATTCGTTCGAAAGAGTGCAGTGGTATTTTTTTGGAGTGCTGTACCCTATCGTTGCGAATGGCGATACGGTTTCATGGCTGCCAAACTCATACTTTTGGATGCAGGCCATGTATGCCAGAACCTATATCTGTCAGGAGAAGCACTCTCTCTAGGAGTTTGTGGCATCGCTGCGTATCATCAACAAAAATCAAATGAACTTGCCCGAATCGATGGCAATGACGAAATGATCGTGTATATTGCATCAGTCGGCAGAATATCATAAAGGAAAAAAATGAAAAATTGTATTCTCTACACTACGAAACACGGCAGTACAGAAAAAACAGCACGCATGCTGAAAGAAAAGTTACATGCTGAGACAGACCTTATCAACCTCATGCATGAAAAAGATCCAGACCTCTCTGGCTATGATACGATCATACTCGGAGCTTCCATCTATATCGGTAAGATCCAGAAGAAGATGGTCAAATTCATAGACAGAAATCTTAAAGAGCTTCTCTCTAAAAATATTGCGTTATATATCTTAGCGGGTGAAAAAGATAAACCAGAAGATTCCTTGCACAAAGCATATCCAGAAACACTTCTCTACCATTCATTTGCAAAGGGATATTTCGGGTATGAAATGAATCTCGATAAAATGAATTTCCTGGAAAAGGCAGCGATGAAAGCCATGAAAATCACTGAAAATAAATCTGAAATATTAGAAGACGCTATTCAGAAAATGGCTGATGAGGTAAACAAACTATAGAAAGTTGACATGAATGGTTCGACCAAATTACAAAGATGGCTCAATAATAAATCTGGTAAGTAGTATCACGACAGCACTTGGTGTACAAAATCCAATCCATGCTCCCCTTAAAGATGTAGATCTCTCACTTTTATCAAAAAAGCAAAATGTTATTTTTATCATTATTGATGGACTTGGCTACAACTTTGTTAATAATCAAAAAGAAACATTGATATCCAGAAGTATTATAAAGAAATGTACCTCTGTTTTTCCTTCTACCACCGCAACGACGATCACTTCTTTTTCCACCGGATTATCACCTGCTCAACATGCAATCACCGGCTGGTTCGTATATCTAAAAGAACTGGGCGTAGTATCTGCTATTCTTCCTTTCAAGCCTCGATATGGTGGAGAACCTTTTAGTGCTGCAGGCATTTATACAGAGCAGATATTCAAGCGAAGCTCGATATTTGAAACTATCCAAAGAAAATCTTATATGCTGACCAATGATACGATCATTGATTCTGATTATACAACTTTTTACAGCCAAGGATCTGTTCGGGTTGCTTACGAAAGAGAAAATATGGAAAGCTTCTTTAAGAATCTTACCACGCTGGTTACAGGCATTTCTGATAACAAATTCATTTACTGCTACTGGCCAACTTTTGATTCCTTAGCCCATAAAAATGGTATTAATTCCTCCAAGTGTTTACAGCACTACGAAGCTTTCACTGAGGCTTTGGAAAGATTTACCTGCAGCATCGGACATACCGACAGTATCATCCTTGTAACCGCAGATCACGGACTTGTTGATTCGGCAAGGGATGAGATCATAGATTTTAATGATCATCTACAACTAAAAGACTGTCTCGTATTACCACTTTCTGGGGATCCAAGAGCTGCATATTGCTATATTAAGCCACACTGTATTGATGAGTTCGAATCATATGTTCAAAAAAATCTGAGTGAGAAATGTACACTTTTCAAAAGCAAAGATCTCGTTGAAGATGGGCTTTTTGGTCTTGATCAACCTGACCCCCGATTATATGACAGGATCGGTGATTACGTTCTTATTCCCTCAAAGAACTATATTGTTTCAGACTCCATTCTTGGAGAAAAACCACATCCTTATATAGGACATCACGGGGGCATGAGCGAAGATGAAATGTTTGTTCCGCTTATCCTTATAGAACCATAAAAAGAGGTAAAAAGTTATTTTTATTATGTTGCAATGAGTGATAAAAAAGATACAACAAATGATGAGATGAAAATTCTCACTAAAGACGGAAGAGAATTTGAAATTCCCGTTGAGGGATCTCTTGGTTTGCTTGCACTTGGGGCAGTTGGCATACAGGCATGGAGAAGAAAACAAAGGTGAATGAATTATAACAATCCAAACAAAAATGTTATCATAGAAAAAAAGGAGAAGAAAAAAGATACAATCGGACAGGTAGATGAGTAAACGGCTTGCAAAAAAAGTTCTCCTGATCGGTTGGGATGCTGCAGATTGGAAAGTAATTCATCCACTTATTGATGCAGGCAAGATGCCCACACTTGAAAAGCTCATCAACACCGGTGTAATGGGCAATCTTGCAACCCTTGATCCTCCACTTTCCCCCATGCTCTGGACGTCCATTGCAACCGGGAAAACTGCAGATAAACACGGTATCCTCGGTTTTACACAACCTGATTCCGAAAATAAACAAATTCGTCCTGTCCTTTCGACTTCACGAAAAGTAAAAGCCATCTGGAATATCCTCATGCAAAAGGGGTACAAATCAAATGTCGTGGGTTGGTGGCCCAGCCATCCTGCTGAACCGATCAATGGTGTGTATGTTTCAAATTTTTATCATAAATTAGACAAAATCCCACTTCGTGCTCCAAGAAAATTTGCACAGGACACTATTCATCCAAAGAAATTTGAACAGATACTCATGAGCTTACGTGTATATCCCGGCGACCTTACTTTTGCACATCTTCTGCCCTTCGTTCCGAAGGCTGGAAAAGTAGATCAAGATAAAGACAGACGACTCAATGCAATTGCAAAGATAACTGCAGAAGCAGCAACCGTACATGCAGCAGCAACGTGGATCATGGAGCATACCGAGTGGGATTTCATGGCAATATATTATGATGCTATAGATCACTACTCTCATGGCTTCATGCATTTCCATCCACCACGTATGAAGCATGTTCCGGAAGAACTTTACGAGCGATATAAAGGTGTGGTGGAAGGTGGGTATATCTTCCATGATATGATGCTCGAACGACTTATCGATCTTGCCGGACCAGATACCACGCTCATTCTCGTTTCTGATCATGGCTTTCATTCAGATTACCTGCGTCCAAAAAGAATTCCAAAAGAACCAGCTGGACCTGCAGCGCAACACAGACCCTATGGCATCATTTGCATGAATGGACCACACATAAAAAAGGATGAGTTGATATTTGGTTCCACACTTCTGGATATTACCCCAACAATCCTCACTATGTTCGGATTGCCTAATGCAAAGGATATGGATGGAAAACCGCTGATCCAAGCATTTAAGGAACCAGTACAACTTGATATAATCGATAGCTGGGAAGATGTAAAAGGAAACTGTGGTATGCATTCCTCGGATGACAGAAAAGATCCGTGGGCAGAGCAAGATGCCCTGAACCAACTCATTGCACTTGGATATATTGAACCACTTGGTGAAGATACACAGAAAGCAATCAATAGAACGGTTAATGAATCCCGTTTCTATTTTGCAAGAGTGTACATTAATTCCAGGAGAATCAAGGATGCAGTTCATATTTTGGAAGAACTTGTAGAGCAGAATCCAGATGAAACCAGATATAAAATGCAGATAGTACGATGCTATTTTGATCTTGATAGAACTGAGGATGCACGAAAGCTCACTGATGAAGTAGTGAAAAAAATTAAAAAAACAACCCCATCTATCGACCTTATGTACGGTAGACTATTCCTCATAGAAAATAACATCGAAAAAGCAATGGAATACCTGAAAAGGGCAGAGGTATCAGATGCAAGTCTTCCCGGATTGTATCATAACATCGGTGATGCGTATTTGAAGCTCAAACAATTTCAGGAAGCTCAACAGGCATTTGAAAAAGCGATCTCAATTGACGGCGACAACTCACTATCTCATTTCGGGCTTGGGGTAGCACATTTCAAGCAAAAAAAAATATATGGAAGCTGCAGATGAATTCCTCAACGCAATCGGACTTACCTACTTCTTTCCCTTTGCCCATTATTATCTTGGTGAAACCCTTATCAAGCTTGGCTACATCGAGCGCGCCGCAGAGGCATTTGAAGTGTGTGTTTCCCAATCACCTGGTATTGAAAAAGTGCATCTCATACTCATCAATTTGTATAAAGATCATCTTGATCAGCCAGAAAAAGCTGATGAACATGAGCTTGTTGTAATCGAAGAATTACAGAAGCAAAAGGACAAACAATAATGATAACCGTCGTGTCTGGCTTACCCAGAAGTGGAACCTCGCTTATCATGCAAATGCTGGAAAAAGGTGGCTTGGAACTGCTTACCGATAATGTGCGTAAAGCCGATGAAAGCAATCCAAGGGGATACTTTGAGTATGAGAAAGTGAAAACGCTTCAGCGTGTTGCATCCTGGCTTGCGGAAGCAGACGGAAAAGCGGTAAAGATCATTGCTCAGCTTTTGAAATACCTTCCTCACACCTATGACTATAAAGTTATTTTTATCGAACGAAATATCGACGAAGTGCTTCAATCTCAGGAGAAAATGCTCAATACATTAGGACGGAAACCGCAGTCTAATAATGACATTCTAGCAAAGACGTTTCGAAGGCAGATAACCGACACAAAGAAATGGTTTGAAGGACAACACAACATTTCAGCACTTTTTATTTCATATAATGATGCAATATTTCAGCAGAAAAAAATAGCTGAAGATATAAATACTTTTCTCGGATTAGATTTGAATATAGATGCTATGGAAAATGCAGTAGATCGATCTCTGTATCGGCAGCATACAAAAAAGAAATAATATTTTCGCCGATACAGGGATACCCCCAAAAATTTGGAGGTGATTTCTGTGGATTACTATAGATAAAGGGTTTGCGATATATTTTGGTTGGAAAATTACTTTCCAGTAAATCTGAAAATTAAACATAAAATACTTTTGTCACCCTGATCCGACGACTAGCGTAGAAGGGTCTCCCATACTTTGTGAATCATTGTTATGCTAGTACTTTGCAACGATATGCACCATCCCTCATCTTTTGTTATTATTAGGTTGTTTTTGTGTAATAATGAAAAACTGCCATGCCCCTTAAAAATTTTGGGGGTATGCCAAATTTTCGCTAATAATATTGACAACAAATTATTGAAACACATGTTTCTTCAAACTAATGATCAAGAGGTAACGATATGAAACACAAAATTTCATCGACCTCAAAAGAAGTACAGCTAAAGAAACGACTCCTCACCTATTCACTTGCAGCAGGTGTAGCGCTTTCTGTTGGAACTAAAGCGTATGCTGAGATACAATATACTGATATCGATCCTGACAAAGTTATTCCACACGCAGATAATTTTAAAACGAGTGATTTTCTTCTGGACCTGAACAACGACGGCACATCGGAATTCAAGATTATCCAATCGTATTCATACACCTACTATTTCGATTATCTCTATTCATATGATTCTGTAAGGGTCCAATCCGTAAATAATGGTCTTTCAGTTATCAACGCTACAGGGGATAATAATTATGTAGCCGCGCTCAATTCAAATGATCTTATCTCGAGTCAACAAAACTTTGGCTCACATCATCTTCTTGGTGGATTATCCTATTATGAAACATCTCCCATCGGTCAGTGGACTGATATGGAAAATCATTTTATAGGAGTTAAATTCAAGATTGATGAAAACACGCATTATGGCTGGGTTCGACTGAGTGTGACACGGGATTGTGAACGCTTCACAGTCTATGACTATGCGTATGAAGATGAGCCAGGGAAAGCAATCAGAGCTGGACAGAAAGATTACTCAACACCAGTTCAACAAGAAGAATAATATATATCAAAATATAACGGAGGTTCTGTGAAAATGGGATTTATATTTAGCAGCTTTTTCTGGGGAGCAGTCATTATCCTTTTCGGACTTAGTATCATTCTTAACGCGATATTCAATATAAGAATTCCAGTATTCTCAATTATTATTGCATTGATATTCATTTATCTAGGCTTGAAAATACTTTTTGGTGCATTTGGTGTGAAAACATCAAAGAATACGGTTGTTTTTTCAGAAGGATCCTTGAAAGTATCCCAAAGAAATGAAGATTATAATATTATCATGGGCAGGGGAACTATCGACCTGACTGATGTGACGCTCGAAGAAGATCCTTTGAGTATTGAGATCAATGTGGTTTTTGGCAAAGCCGACCTTCGTATCGACTCGAGCATACCAATGATCATGAAGGTTTCTTCCGTCTTTGCTGGTGCGCATTTGCCTGGAGGAAATGTAGCAGCAATCGGTAACAATAGATATGCGACTCCAGCGTATCAAAAAGAAAAACCATATCTCTTCATAAAAGCGGATGTCATATTTGGCGAGCTGAATGTTACTGATATTGCATCAAAAAAAGAGAAAGAAGAAAATTTCTGAGGAAATGCAACATAAAAATTAGCGTATTTCATTTTTGAAGAATAAGATATTTTCGACTCTTACTAAATTTTACACGCCTTTTGTTGACAGAGAATTAACAACTCGAATTTTTGCTTTTCCAAGATTATATTTTCGGAGGAATCAATGCTTTCTTTTAAAGATAGTAACGAGATAAAACAACTGGTAAAGGAAAAGAGTCTGAACTTTATATCCTTTTATGTGCCAGACATAGAAGGAAGAATGAGAAATGTTACAATTCCTGCATCCAATTTTTCCGACAATCTTATTCAGAATGGTATCGGATTTGACGCATCAAATTTTGGATTTGCTAATGTTGAGAGTTCGGATATGATCTTCAAGCCAGACCTGAACTTTGCGTTCTTCGATCCAGTTGATACGGAATCAAAGATACTCTATTTCTTCTGTGATGTCTATGATGCACATACGGGAGAGAGTTTTTCTCAGGATCTCAGGCACATCATACAGAAAGCACTCAAGGCATTAAGGGAAGAGGGCATCGCTGATGAAGTACAGGTACTTATCGAACTTGAGTTTAATATCATAGACCAGCTCTTCAGTATCATGAAAAAACGGGAGATCTCTTACAAACTGGAATGCAGCGAGTTGCCAAGCCCACCTTCTGGAGAAGAGATCTATCGTATTGCCGAAAACCGTGGATACCACAGATCAGAACCAAACGATCATCATTTTTCTATAAGAAATGAAATTGTTCTTGCACTTGAGCAGCTTGGTATCGGAGTAAAATATCATCATCATGAAGTTGGTGTGTCACAAGCAGAGATAGAATTCAAATTTGTTCCTGTCGAAAAAGCAACTGATGCGACTGTGCTTGCAAAAAACATCAGCCACAGGATCGCTCGGAAGAATGGCAAAGTAATATCTTTCCTTCCAAAGATCATACCTGGTGAAGCTGGTAATGGCATGCACATTCACATGTTTCTAAAAAAGAACGGAAAGAACATCTTCAATGATGTCAACGGATTATACAAACTCAGCCAAACTGCACTGTATTTCATTGGAGGTATTTTGCAGCACTCAGCATCACTATCCGGGCTGACCAATCCAACTTCAAACTCCTATCGCCGTCTTATTTCTGGACTGGAAGCTCCTTCCAAAGCTGTGTTTGCAGAAGGTAACAGATCGGCAGCAATCAGAATTCCAGCGTATATCAAGAATCCAGAAGAACGCCGCTTTGAATTCCGTCCAACCGATGCGACCTGCAATCCCTATCTTGCCTTTGCAGGACTAATTATGGCAGGTCTGGATGGTGTGCGCAATAAGATCGATCCTGTTGAAAATGGTTTTGGACCGTTAGAAACAAATTTGTATAAACTATCCGAAGATGATTTGAAAAAGATCCCCTCATTCCCTGACACACTGGAATTCGCTTTGCATAGTCTCAAACATGACCATGACTATCTAACTTACAAAGATGTTTTGCCAGAAGATCTTCTCTTCAAATGGATACGCGTCAAACGTAAAGACCTTGATGATATGAGAAAAATTCCGCATCCGTGGGAAATCGCACGTTATTATGATCTTTAATATTAAATTGGAAAAAATTTATAAAATAGTGGGGTTCTTATGCACGAATGGGCATTAGCTGATGCAGTGGTAACTACTGCAAAGAAGGTAGCCAAAGAAGAAAACTTAAAAGAGATTACTGAAATTGTGGTGAAGATCGGAGAGCTGCAAACCATCTCAAGAGAGATATTTGACACAGCCCTTCAGGAAGTCATGAAAGATCAACCGGATTTACTGAAAAATGTCACCTGCACACTTAAAATCGAACCTGCGGCGTTTAAATGCAGAAATTGCCAACACCAATGGCTTTTTGCTGACGTCAAAGCAAGTCTTGATGATGATGAAACAGAATCAATACATTTTATACCTGAAACTGCGCACGTTTTTCTAAAATGTCCAGAATGTAAAAGCCCTGACTTTGAAATAATAAAAGGGCGAGGTATCTGGGTTGATTCAATTGTAGGAGAGAAATAATGGATCCAAGAGTAAATGTGATTGAAGACAGACTGAAAGAGGTAAAAAAAATTATTGCAGTTGCTGGTGGCAAAGGTGGTATTGGTAAGAGCACTATTGCTTCGGTACTTGCACTAATTCTTGCAAAGGCTGGTCACAAAGTCGGGCTGCTTGACCTTGATTTTACCGGAGCATCAACTCATACGATATTGGGATTTAAGGATTTTTCATTTCCCGATGAAGACAAAGGTATCATTCCTCCAAAATATCATAATATTTCTTATATCACCATAGAGAATTTTGTAGAATCCCATGCAGCCCCTCTACGCGGTGAAGATGCAACAAATGCGATTCTTGAATTGCTGGCTATCACCAGATGGGATGAGCTTGATTTCCTTATTATTGATATGCCACCCGGAATAAATGATACCACACTCGACATTATCCGTTTTATAAAACGAATTCAATTCTGTATAATCACCACACCATCAAAAGTAACAATTGACGTTGTCAAAAGATCACTTGAGCTTCTTAAGGATCTTGATATTCCTTTATTTGGAATTATCGAAAACATGACCTACCCTTCGGAGCCGGTTGCGGAAAAAATATTTCCCGAGCATTTCATCGGCACAATTCCTTATGATGAAACGTATGAATCAGCGATTGGTAACCCAGAAAGGATTAAAGAATCAAGTATTGCTAACACATTAGTAAATTTTACCAAATTCTGTGAAAAAATGTGTTGACAACTTTGCAAAGACATATGTTTTAGATTTAGAAAGTAAATCATAATAAAAAATCAGCGTTACTTGCTGATCAGGAGGTACACATAAAAAGTTTTGCAATAGCACTTTACTGTATTCTGTTATACACACAACTATTTGGAGATGATGCATCGCAGAAAAAAAAATACTATGAAATCTCTGAAGATGGAAAATATGAATATCATTACAATAGAAAAGATGTCAAAGACCCTTCAGGTAATTCTAATCGTGATATCCCCTATCTCAATTCACCAGACTGGCAGAATAGTGATCGTGTTCAGGTGGGAGCGCTTCAGGTCTATGATGTTGATTATGATGGCGACAACGATGTGGTGGTTGGTTGTTATCATTCGGATAGCTATCCACCCTATGATGACTGGCACAATTTCATTTACCTGAACACAGGTTCTGAACTAGAAGCTACTCCCTCATGGATTTCGGATGATGAAGTCTCAACTGGGGACATTCAACTTGCTGATATCAATGGGGATGGATACATTGATATATTTGCTGCTAATGGAGGGTACAGCATGGATCCTTCGGTGATCTATTATGGATCTGCAACAGGTCCAAGTACAACTCCCGGATGGTATTCCAATGACAATTGCTGGAATAACTATGCACTACCTTATGATTTTGACCACGACGGTGATATCGATGTACTAACTGCTAATCAAGGAAATAATCAGTATGATCCCTACCGCCCAATGAATTTATTTATTAATAATAATGGCACACTTGCAACAACACCTGGATGGCAATCTGCAGAGACATCAATTCAGAATTTTCTTGCAGTAGCAGATGTTGACGGCGACGGATGGGAAGATGTGGCAGTTTCCAAATGGGCAAATTTCGAAAGCGGTATTTATAAAAACAATGCTGGAACATTGAATACAACTCCGTGGTGGACGACTGGAGATACAGATTCCGATAAAGGAGTTGGATTTGCAGATGTTGATGATAATGGCTGGCCCGATCTTGCTCTGGGACATGATCCAACTGAGTTATTCTCCAATGCTGCAGGCACTTTATCTTTGTCATGGATATCTACCTATACCTATTTCGGGCAGCAGGATTTACGCTTTTGTGATGTTGATATGGATGGAGATGAGGACTTAGCAGAGATACACTTCTCAAATGGAGTTGTGAATATTTATATGAATGACGGAGATGCCCTGCAGGATGTTCCCTCGTGGTCATATGACTGTAGCAGTGTCGGTACTGCTATTGCATTTGGTGACATTAATGGAAATGGAAGTCCTGACCTGGTAGTTGGAAATTCTGGCGATCCTTCCATAATGGTTTTCTATAACCAGAATTCTTTTTCTATCGATGTGGAACCACACTCACAAGTGAGTATCAATAATTATCCAAACCCCTTTAGTAATTCTACCACATTCTCATTCTCTCAATTATCACTTGCTCCCAATGAACTAATAATATACAATGTCAAGGGTGAACTTGTTGATAAATTACAAGTTCAGGAGGGTGAGAAATCTGTAACCTGGAATGCAACTGATACAAATGATAAACTGGTGCCAAATGGTGTATATCTTTATACACTGATCAATGAGAAGACAATCCTCTCAAAGGGAAAATTTATTTTAATCAGATAGAAATATATAGTTCAACTCAGGGAGTGTAACCGCTCCCTTCTTTTCTCTTTTGTATTAAAATTTTGACAAACTTTTACGATTGAAAGCAACATATTGTTAGAATAGAATACTATAAATAACGAAAGGATGACTTGTGCCAATAGTAAATTCTGATATTGCAGATATATTCAATAAAGTTGCAGATCTTCTCGATATTGAAGGGGCAAATCAGTTCAAAGTCAGAGCATACAGAAATGCAGCATGGAATATTCAGGGACTTACCGAATCTCTTGCGGATATGGTGAAACAGAAAAAGGATCTTACAGAACTTCCCGGCATCGGCGATGAACTTGCAAAAAAAATACAGGAAATTGTCAGAACAGGCTCCCTCAATTATCTTAAAAAATTAGAAAAGCAAATTGACCCAAATCTCACTGAGTTACTGCATGTTAATGGACTTGGACCTAAAAGAGTAGGTCAAATCTATCGTGAGCTAAATATTACTTCAGTCGATGAGTTAAAAAAAGCTGCGAAAGAACACAAAATACAGAAACTAGACGGATTTGGAAAAAAAATAGAGGATAAAATTCTCGAAGATCTCAAAGATAAAAAGGAAGAAAAGAATAGGAAGAATCTGCTCCAGGCAGATGATATTGCAGAATCTCTAATTAAATATCTCAAGAAGTGTTCGGAGATAAATCAATTGATAATCGCTGGCAGCTATCGCCGTCATAAAGAGACAATTGGCGATTTGGACATTCTTGTAACCAGCAATAAACCAAAAAAAGTAATAAATCATTTTATTCACTATGATGAAGTAAAAGAAGTACTTTCGAAAGGATCAACTAAATCCACAATAATTTTACACCAAGATTTTCAGGTAGATTTACGGGTTGTGAAAGAAGATAGTTATGGCTCTGCTCTTCTCTATTTCACTGGCTCAAAAGCCCATAATATCAAACTGAGAAACATGGCTCAGGATGAAAATTACAAGATCAATGAATATGGAATGTTCAAAGATGAAGATAAAAAAGTAGCAGGAAAAAATGAAGAAGAAATCTACAAGGTACTCAATATTGAATATATCGAACCTGAACTTCGTGAAGATCGAGGTGAGATAGAAGCAGCAAAAAACAATACTCTTCCCAATCTGATAAAGCTTGCTGATATGAAAGGTGATCTACACACTCATACAAAATATAGTGATGGAAAAAATACTATTCAGGAAATGGCTGATGCCGCAAAAGAAAAGGGGTATAATTATCTTGCTATCACCGAACATTCGAAAAGTCTTGCAATTGCAAAAGGTATCAATGAAGAGATGCTTTTAAAACAGATTGATGAGATTGATGAATTGAACGATAATTTCTTAGATTTCATGATCTTAAAAGGAATAGAAGTAGATATTCTTGAAGATGGAACTCTTGATCTTGATGATAACATATTGAAAAAACTTGATATAGTTGTATTTTCGATACACTCTAAATTTAATCTTTCAGAGGAAAAGCAAACCGCCCGTATCATCAAAGCGATGGATAATAGATATGTGAATGTTTTCGCACATCCAACAGGCAGGAAGATCGGGCTGCGCAAACCCTATCCAGTTGATATGGCACGCGTTATGAAAGCAGCAAAAGAGCGTAATTGCTTCCTTGAGATCAATGCTAATCCTATTCGGCTTGATCTTAAAGATGTGTACGCAAAAATGGCAAAAGATATGGAGTTGAAACTTTCGATCTCTACAGATGCACATTCCATATATGAGTTGCCATATATGAAATATGGTATCTGGCAAGCACGAAGAGGATGGCTTGAAAAAAACGACGTGCTCAATACGAGAAGCTGGAAGACATTGAAAAAATTCATCAAGAGGTAGCTATGAACAAAAGTAATTCAAAACCGAACATTGATCTAGATAAGATAACAAATAAAAAAGAAGCTGAAGAAGCAATAGAAAAACTTCGGGAAGCACTTCGATATCATAACTATCGCTATTATGTTTTGGATGATCCTGTCGTATCAGATGCAGAATATGACAGGCTTATGCTCCAACTTCAACAACTGGAAGAAAAATTTCCTTCACTGCAGGATCCCACCTCTCCGACTCAGCGAGTGGGTGGAGAAGTAAAAGAGGAATTGGGCACAGTTACACATCCGAAACCAATGCTCAGCTTAAAAGCGGTGTACAAAGATAATGAGGTTTTGAATTTCGATGAAACATGCCGTAAAGAACTAGGCAAAGACCAGGTTGGATATGTCGCAGAACCGAAATATGACGGACTCTCGGTCGAACTGGTCTATGAAAATGGGAATCTTACAACTGCTGCAACACGTGGTGACGGTTATATTGGTGAGGATGTACTGAATAACATAAAGACAATCCGTGAAATTCCATTGAGATTAAGGTCTGACAAGGAACCGGTCCCTTCAAAAATCGCTGTACGTGGAGAAGTTTACATGAAGATAGATGAATTTAATGAATTCAATAAACAAAGAGAAAAAAATGGAGAAGAACCATTTGCAAATCCTCGTAATGCAGCAGCTGGTTCATTACGGCAGTTGGATTCCAAAGTAACTGCTCAAAGACCTCTTCATGCTTTTTTGTATGAAATCCTGGATTGTGATGGATGTACATTTTCAGACCATTGGCAGGAACTTCTTGCATTTAATGAATGGGGACTGAAAGTAAATTTAACCCAATCTAAAGAGTGCAAGAACGTTGAAGATGTAGTATCCTTTTATAGAGAGATGGAGAAAAAACGCGATAACCTGCCTTATGAGATCGATGGTGTGGTTATTAAGGTTAATAATCTAGACGATAGGAAGAAACTAGGTGTTCGCCAGCGAGATCCACGTTGGGCAATTGCATATAAATTCAAACCTCGGCAAGCTACCACAAAATTGAAAGACATTAAAGTACAAGTCGGAAGAACAGGAAAATTAACACCTGTTGCGCTTCTTCAACCAGTTCGAATAGGTGGTGTAGAAGTAAGCAGAGCATCACTTCACAATCAGAGTGAAATCGAAAAAAAGGATATTCGGATTGGAGATACAGTACTTGTGGAACGGGCAGGTGATGTGATCCCCTATGTGGTAAAACCTATTAAAGATGATCGAGATGGTTCTGAAAAAGTTTTTGAAATGCCAGAAAAATGCCCTGTCTGCTACAGCGATATCATCATGAGTGAGGATAAGAAAACCACTCGATGCACAAACATGAACTGTCCAGCACAGGTGCGTGAACGGATTGTACATTTTACTCAAAAAGCTGCTATGAATATTCAAGGATTAGGTAAAAAGCGAGTAATACAGCTTATGAATGCTGAACTGCTCAAAAGCATCTCTTCGATCTTTGACCTGAAAAAACAAGATATCGCTCAACTGGATGGATATGGGGAAAAATCAGCAGAAAATCTGATGCGGGAAATAGAAAAAAGTAAACAGCAAACCTTGCAGAGATTTATCTACGCACTTGGAATTCCATTGATCGGAGAGCATCTGGCACAGATTCTGGCAGAAAACTACGCGACACTCAATGATGTTAAGCAAGCAACACAGGAAGAATTACAAGAAATATATGAAATCGGACCCGAAGTTGCTGAGAGTCTTGAAGTGTTTTTCTCTCAAAAGGAAAATATGGAACAAATCGACAAGATGCTTCAAGCTGGTGTTACACTCACAAATCCATCCTACAGAATTCACAAAAAGAAACTTCCTCTTGATGGAAAGAAATTTGTCTTTACCGGAGCGCTCGAAAAATGGACAAGATCCGAAGCGGAAAAATTGGTAGAAGAACTTGGAGCACGAACCACGTCAAGCGTGAGTAGCGAAACGGATTACGTAGTTGCTGGGAAAGATCCTGGCTCGAAGCTTGAAAAAGCAAGAAAGAATAAGGTAAAAATTCTTAGTGAGGAGGGATTCATTACGTTGTTGGATGAATATAAGTAATTAATTTTTTGGAGTTATAATGAACAAATATCAACGCCGCATCGCAGAAGGTATCCTGTTCACAGACATGTACCAGATCACTATGGCACAGATGTACTTCCGCCATGGACTTCATAACAAACTGGTTCAATTCGATCATTTTTACCGCGCAAATCCCAGTTACGGAAAGCATGAAGCAGGATTCTGTATCAATGCGGGTCTGGAATGGCTTCTTGATTGGATTAAGGATGCTCGTTTCCGTGAAAAAGATATCCAATATCTAAGAAAGCATAAAGCAAGGAAAAGCGGAAAACTGCTATTTAATGAAGATTTCCTGAAGTATCTTCTGGAATACGGAAATTTTGACCACATCAATCTTCGTGCAATTCCTGAAGGACGAGTAGTGCATCCCAACATTCCACTCACCACGGTTCAAGGACCCTTTGCGATAACACAAATACTTGAATCACCTCTTCTTAATTTCTTGAATTATCAAACCCTTGTTGCGACAAAAGCAGCTCGTATCCATGTAGCAGGTAAGGGAAGACCATTGCTTGAATTTGGATTAAGACGGGCACAGGGACTTGGATCGCTTGCTGGTACAAGAGCTGCACTAATTGGTGGAGCTGACTTCTCATCAAATGCAGGTATATCATACACCTTAGGTAACGCTCCCAGAGGAACCCATGCACATTGTATGATACAGGCATTCATGGCACTGGGATACACAGAACTCGATGCATTTCGTGCTTATGCCGATGTGTATCCTGATGACTGCCTCTTACTTGTTGATACAATTAATACTCTTGAAAGCGGTTTGCCCAATGCAATAAAAGTATTTGAAGAATTACGTAGAAAGGGACATGAGCCGGTTGGCATTCGGCTAGACTCTGGGGATCTTGCATATCTTGCGATTCATTCTGCGAAAATGCTGAATGAAGCTGGATTCGAGGATACAATAATTGTTCTTTCCAACGCATTGGATGAACTTGTCATCTGGCAGATAGTGACACAGATCAAAGAAGAAGCTGCTCAAAATGACGTCGATCCTGATAATTTAATCAATCGTCTTGTGTACGGAGTTGGTACTAATTTAGTTACCTCTCAAGGAGATTCAGCACTTGACGGGGTATATAAATTAGTAGCAATCGAGAAAAATGGAGAACTTTTTCCTGCTATGAAACTCTCAGGTGCAAAAGAAAAAATTCTTAATCCGGGAAATAAAAAGATCTGGCGTCTTTACGATGTTCGTGGAAAAGCAACAGCGGATATGATCGCGCTTCATGATGAAGATCCTGGGAAAATGGATAAGATTATACTTCATCACCCTATTGAACATACTAAGAAGAGAATATTGCGGCAGAATGAGATTTCTGAGATTGAGGATCTTCATATAGACATTATAAAAGATGGTAAATTAGTATATGAATTACCCAGTCTTGAAGAAATTCGTGCCATTCGTAAAATGGATGTCGACCGTCTTGATCCCGGGGTTAAGCGATTTGTAAATCCTCATTTCTACCATGTTTCCCTTTCTGACAGGATGTGGAAAACAAAAGAGCAAATGAGAAAAAATCTCTCTCTCCGTAAATAAAAAACCGTTGTGTTTATTGACAGCGAAACATTGTCTAAAAGCAATTGTACGTTATTGAATGATAAGTGGGGAAGTAGCTCAGCTGGGAGAGCACAGCGTTCGCAATGCTGAGGTCGAGGGTTCAAGTCCCTTCTTCTCCACCATTTTTTTACAAAAAATCTTTCAATTGTTTTAACTCAGATATGTGATAATCAGGTTCAAATTCAGTTTCTACTACTGTTTTCTTAACATTAAACCAGCATGTGAGAATCCCATAATCCCTTCCCCCTTCAATATCAGATCTCCAGCTATCACCAATGATCATAACCTCATCCTTTGCCGGGTGACCAAGCACAGTAAATACATGATCAAATATTTCCCTGGATGGCTTTGGAAAGCCGATCTCTTCAGAAATGAAGATGTGCTCAAATGAGTCTTTTAACTCTGATGCATAAATTCGGGCATACTGAACATCAGAAAGACCATTAGTGATAATGCTGATTTTATAATTGTCCTTAAGATAATCTATCACTTCTTTTGCATCATCGATGAGATGAATTCCCTCAGACAGGAAAGAAATGTATCGATCACTCATTTCTTGAGGATCAAAGTCATATTTCTGCTTTTGAATAAATCTTCGAAATCTTTCCACTCTCAAATCCTTTGCCGAAATTCTCTGCACCTCAAAATCCCTCCATATCGCATGATTGATTTCTTTGTACTCACTGTGGAGTCTGCTGTGTTCATACTTTATACCAAAGTCATTCATAGTATTCCGAAAAGCATGTAGTTCTGCCTGATCATAATCGAACAGCGTACCATCTGCATCAAAAAGTAGATACTTGATTTTCATTATTTACTCCTGATCATCATCAAAATTTAATATTGACAAACAATTGAGGTTCCACATTCAAGAAAATCTTATTTCATGGCAAATAAAAAGGGAAGTTCAATGAATTATTTTCGAAAAGACCTCTATGAAACTCCCGACATAGAAGTAACTGTACCTCACAGAAAGATCATGATGTGCTTAAACGAAAGTACATTAAAATATCTTGAACGATCAATTGGTACTTCTGGCAGTAATAAAACCTTTGATACACACCTCGCAAAAAGAACTCTGGCAAATATATTTTATGCAAACACAAACAAAGTAATCAGATTTCAGGAAACTTGACTTCTATTTATTTATATAAATGAAATAATCATATATAATGACCGTAAAATGAAAAAATTAATAGTAATTGGCATTGTGCTTTTAACCTCTTTTCTCATTCTTGGATGCCCCGCATCAACTAGATTTCCACTCGGAGAACCTGGAACAGTTCCTATCAATAAAGATCTGATTGGCATCTGGGAAACCAGCGATGATTATGAAGTGCAGAAGATAGAATTCGTCGAAAATGATCCCTGTTCTTATCTGATAAAAGTTCTCACAAATACAGAAAACTATATCGGTGATCCATATTACGTCGGGTATCTTACAAACATCGGGACAAAAAACTATCTGTATGCAAGATCATTAGGTTCTGGTGGTGATGAAGTAAATTATTATTATTTCAAGATCGATGTAACCAAGAATACGCTTACAACACGCGAAGTTACTTTTGCAGATTCTACAATATCATCAACTGCTCAGCTTCGAGAATATTTTGCAGCACATCAGCACACAGACTCATCGTTTCTTTCGGAAATAACCCTGTGGATAAAAGATGCGAAGATATTCTTTATCAATCTCTATGGAACTCCATTTGATATGCGGCTTGGTGAAAACTCAAATCCTGTTTTTACTATGTCGAATCTTCCATCAAATACTTCATCTCAGCTGCTACCGACTACTGATCTCGAAGAGAATTTTTTATATTATAAACCTTCCTCAGAAACAGAGTGGAAGCGCTGGCACGATAAGGAGAATATCCCCTTTGTATGTCCTGTGGAGGGAGGTAAGATACATGCTATCATTGCCAAACCTGACGGGACAATGGGATATTTTGTACTTGATGATGACTCAGGTTATAATCCCAAGGTTACAATGCTAAATGGAACAGTAGAAACCATATCGATGATGAAGATCGGTAAGAACTGGGAATTTGACATTGTAGCATTCATAGATGATCTTACTCCTTTCGAGATGACAAATTTTAAAGCAATCCCTCAAGGAGATTATGGCTTATTCTGGCTTCCGCAGGGAGCGAGAGAATCCAGTTATTACTTTATGCCCAAGGATGACAGCAATGAAGTAAAAATGTCATCTTTTGATCCTGGAAAATATTATTTATATCTCGTGTTTTCCGAGAATAATATTACCCATGCTGGTTTATATAATATTACTTCACCTTGGTAAAATATAATATATTTTCAGGAGATTTTTTTGTATAATTATATATTTATTACTACATAAACTTGACAGTATTAATGGTCTGCAGATTTTTAATCAAAATTTTTTGAATAAAAAATATTAATAATCCACGGAGGATATTGATGAAAAAAATAACACTTATTGTGACACTATGTCTGGTGCTTTTCACCTCGGTTGCTTTTACCAAGCAGTATACTGATGCTTGGGGACCGCATGGTTTTAGCTTGAACAGACAAAGTGGCACAGGTATATCCATTAACTTTTCAATTCAGGAATATTTCACTTCTGATAAAGAGGTTGATGGTGAAACACTTCAAAGCATTCACATTCCTGGTGTTTACTTACCGAACAATGAAGGCGCTCCTGACCTCCCCGGAATGAGCCGTTATATCGCCATTCCAGAAGGAGCATCAGTAAGTTTTAATATTGTAGATTACCGCACAGAACTCATTCCGAATATGGATATCGCACCTGCTCCTCGCATTCCCCTAGACACAGAAGATGGTCCACTTGATTACAACAAAGATATGCAAATCTTCTCAAAAAATGAATTCTATCCATCTGAGCCTATTGTTCTATCAGATGTAAGACAGATTCGTGGAGTTGATGTAGTAATACTTGGAATCACTCCTTTCCAGTACAATCCTGTTACCAAGGAAATGATCGTTTACCGCGATATCGATGTTGAACTGGAATTTCATGGTGGAACCGGACATTTTGGTGATGACAGACTTCGAAGTCCATGGTGGGATCCGATCTACAGAAGCCAGATTCTCAACTATGAATCTATCCCTGAAAAAGACTATTCCTATAGTTCTAACCGTGATGACGGATGTGATTATCTGATAGTAGTTCCGGATCATCCGGACTTCATCGCATGGGCCGATTCAATAAAGAATTTCAGACAAAAACAGGGCATCATCACACAGGTCGTGACACTTACAGATATTGGTGCGAACAATGCAAATACAATCGAGTCATATATCAATAATGCATATAACACCTGGGATCCTGCACCTTCTGCAGTACTGCTGCTGGCAGACTATGGAACTGGCGGGACGACTGGTACTGGTATTATTTCACCCAACTTCAGCAACTGTGTATCTGATAATATCTATGCTGATGTAGATGGTGATGACCTTCCTGAAATTCATTTTGCAAGGATCACTGCACGTAATGCTTCAGAACTTGAAATAACCATTTCAAAATTTCTCGATAATGAAAATGACCCTCCCACAAATCCCACATACTATAATAATCCGATTTCCTGTTGTGGTTGGCAAACAGAACGATGGTTCCAGATCTGCTCAGAAACCGTAGGTGGATTCTGGAATAATGAACTTGGTAAACTCACTACAAGGATAAATGAAATTTATAGCGGAAATCCTAATGGTGGTGTATGGTCAACTGCTACAAATACCAGCACCGTAGTAAACTATTTTGGTCCTAATGGGCTTGGTTATATTCCTGCTGATCCATCTACATTAGGTGGATGGTCAGGTGGCTCTGCTTCTCAGATCAATGCTGCTATCAATGCTGGTGCATTTATGCTTCAACATCGTGATCATGGTGGTGTAACTGGCTGGGGTGAACCAAATTATGGTAATAGTGATCTTGCCGGTTTGACTAATGATGATCTTGTATTTATCTTCTCGATCAACTGTCTCACGGGTAAATACAACAGTTCTTCAGAATGTTTTGCAGAAGCATGCCACAGATATGAACACCGTGCGCTTGGTGTTATCGCTGCCTCAGAAACTTCCTACTCATTTGTAAATGACACGTATGTTTGGGGTATGTATGATCTCATGTGGCCTAATTTCATGCCAGACTACGGCGCAGCTCCTTCCAATTCAGATTGGATATACCCATGTATGGGTAACTCAGCTGGTAAGATATTCCTTGAAGGTTCAAGCTGGCCTTACAATACAAATAATAAACAAATAACTTATTATCTATTCCACCATCATGGCGATGCATTCATGACAGTGTATTCCGAAATGCCTCAATACCTGACTGTGACACACGATGCAGCAATGCTCAGTGGTGTCGCTTCCTTCGATGTAACTGCTGATGTTGGTGCAAACATCGCTATTACAGTAGATGGAGAGATTATCGGAACCGGTGTAGGTACAGGCATCATGCCCACTTCCATTCCAATCGATCCCCAGCTGCCTGGCAATGTTGCTACGGTTACAGTAGTGAAACAAAACTACTATCGTTACTCACAAGCAGTAAACATCATACCACCTTCCGGACCTTATGTAATATACGAAAACCATGGCATTAATGATTCCTCTGGAAATGGTAATGGAGAAGTTGATTATGGCGAAAATATCCTTCTTGACTTAACCCTTAAGAATGTCGGTGTCCAAAATGCAGATAATGTAATAGGAACACTCTCAACAATCAATACAAACATCAACTTCTCAGACGATTCTGAGAACTTCGGTACAATTCCTGCCAGTCAGAGTGTAACTGCGGATGATGCCTATGAATTTACTGTTTCTAATTCTATTACGGATCAGGAAATTGTGGCATTCGATGTTTCCGTCGATGGTGATCCAGGGATGAAAGATACATGGGAAACCAGCTTTGGGATTGTAGTTAATGCTCCATTGTTCGAAATTGGTGGTCTGACCATCAATGATAGCAATAATGGAAATGGCAATGGACGTCTTGATCCCGGCGAAACTGTTAATCTTATAGTAGATGTTACTAATAATGGTCATGCTGATTCTCCAGATGCTGATGGAACACTAATTTGCAACAATAATTACATAACTGTTAACTCCAGCACACATGCTTTTGGTTCGTTTATTGTCGGTCAGACAAAGACTGCTGTATTCAATATTACTGTTGCAGGTGATACTCCAACAGGTGTAAATATTCCTCTAGAAGTTAACGTTACAGGAGGTAACTACTCCGATACAGAAATGTTCTATGAATATGTCGGTCTTGCAATTGAAGATTTCGAAACTGGTGATTTCTCCTCTTACGACTGGTCTTTTGGAGGAAATGCAGATTGGATAATAGATACTGAGAGCCCCTATGAAGGTACGTATTGCGCAAAATCCGGATCTATTTCTCACCAGGAAACTACAGAACTATCAATTACGTTAGATACAGGAGAAGGAGACATTTCCTTCTGGAGAAAAGTGTCATCAGAAAATAACTATGACTATCTCGAGTTCTATATCGATGGTGCAATGCAAGACCATTGGGCAGGTTCACAGGGTTGGGCAGAAGTATCCTATCCAGTAGATTCAGGAACCCATACTTTTATCTGGATATATGATAAAGACTATACAGTAAGCGGTGGTGAGGACTGCGCATGGATTGATTATATAACCTTCCCGCCAATCCTTTCACCATTCCCAATATTTTACCTGTCTCCCTCATCACTTGACTTTGGAGAAGTGCAAGTTGGTCAAGATTCAACCAAGCAATTCACTATCTATAACCTTGGTGGACAAACATTGTCTGGTTCTATAGAGACTCCCGATTGCTTTACTGTAGCAGAAGCTGGAACAACTCCCAGAAACACTCTTGGATATTCGATCCCCATGGGTGAAAGCATCACGTATGATCTTACATTCTCACCTGAGAATGCCATGTCTTATGATGGAGAGGTTCAGATCAGCATTGATCCCTTTGCAGTAGAATATCTTGAGATTTTCGCTACTGGTATTCCGCAGGTTAGCAATGATGATAACACATACTTTGCACACACACTTATCCATGGTAGCTTCCCGAATCCAACAAAAGGCTCGACAGTCATTAAATATCAACTCAAAGGACCGGCTTCAATGCAGGATGCAACTATCAGAATCTATAATATTCATGGTAATTTCGTAAAAGAAATCCATGGAACTGGTGGTAACGCTCAGGTAGATATCTCTGATATGGCTACAGGTATGTATTTCTATAAGTTGGTTAATCAGGATTACGACGAAGTTAAGAAAATGATACTAGTTAAGTAATCCAGCAAATCTATAAAAAAAACCTCGGATATTTTGTCCAAGGTTTTTTTATGTATACTAATGTGCTTTATACTTTCTTAGCTATTATCTTCATTCCCTTTGATTCCATATTGAAAGGTGACTTCTTCCAGTCTCCATAGATTTTCTCTATTTTCATATCTCCTTGTTCGATCAATTTTTCTATTTCATTATAATCATACAAACGGATTGAAAATGGCACATCTTTTCTTTTGCCATCCCGTATTATGATGCGCTCATCGATCAGGCGTCCTGTTTTAGAATCAAACGTATTCCTGTCTATCATGAGATCCTGACGAATCTCAGTTACATAATATGGGAGAAAGTCTTTAAGAAAAGCATCACGGTTAAAAATATCAAAACAGAACAAACCACCTGGAACCAGAGCTTTGGATATATTCTTGAGCACTTCAAGATTCTCGCTATCAGAAAAATATCCGAATCCAGTAAAAAGGAGAATTGCCCTGTCGAATTCTTCGTTGAATTGCACAACGCGCATGTCCTTTTGTATGAAATTGATTTTTAGTCCCTCATATTCGGCTCTTTTCTTTGCAGCACAGATAAATCCATCCATACTGTCTATTCCCGTTACATGATGTCCAAGCTTTGCAAGTTTTATGGAATGTCGACCAAATCCGCAACCAACATCTAATATTGACATGGGTTTATTAAGTCCAAGCTCATCTACAAGAAACTGAACTTCTTTGTCTGTTCTTTCATCAGTAAGAACACTACCATAAAAATACATATAGTCCTGGGGATCAAAAACTCCATTTGCATCGAAATCACATTTAGTATCTAATAACATAGGTACCTCCATATACTGGACTATTCAACCGGCGAATAATAATATTATGTCAATTTTTAATAATTTTTGCATGCATACCCCCAAAATTTTTCAGGGGCATGGCACTTTTTCATTATTACACAAAGACGACCTAATAATAACAAAAGATGAGGGATGGTGAATATCGTTGCAAAGTACTAGCATAACAATGATTCACAAAGTATGGGAGACCCTTCTCCGCCTGCCGACGGATCAGGGTGACAAAAGTATTTTATGTTTAATTTTCAGATTTACTGGAAAGTAATTTTCCAACCAAAATATATCGCAAACCCTTTATCTATAGTAATCCACAGAAATTACCTCCAAATTTTTTGGGGTATCCCTGTTAATAATTTTTGACAGATTATTCCGTTCTTTCTATTTTCAATTATTGAATAATAGACGGGATGAGCATATGATAGAATATATTATTTTATTAGTTATCGGATTACTCGTTGGTGTTGTGATCACATATCTGCTGGTAAATAAACGAAATCAGAATATACAGAAAAATATTGAAGAACTGGAGATAATAAAACGGGATAAGGTAATTGCTGAGACTAAACTGTTGCAGAGTAAGGAATATATCGAAACAATCAAGGATGAGAAAGTAAAACTCGAGCAAAAGATATCCCAGCTTCAGGATTCTCTTGAAAAGCAGCGCGAAGAAAGAGCACGACTCGAAACCAAAGTAACCGAAGCTGAGAAAAATATTGCTGAGCAGAAAGAGTTGCTAAAACAAGCAACCGATAACTTTAAAGATGCATTCAATTCCCTCTCTTCTGATGCCCTGAAGAGTAATAACGAGACTTTTCTCGAGCTGGCAAAACAGAATCTTGAGACACTTCTCGAAAAAACAAAAAATGAGTTTGGGAAACAAGCTATAGAAGAAACATTGGAGCCACTTAAAAGTGCACTGGACAGATATAATAGGGAAATTAAACACATTGAGAATTTAAGAAAAGAAGATCTGGGTAGTTTAAAAGAACAGATCACACAACTCGCAACAACAAGTGAAAATTTAAAGAAAGAAACAGCAAATCTAAAGAACGCTCTCAAACGATCTGATGTTAGAGGAAAATGGGGTGAGCTCCAATTACGACGCGCTGTTGAGCTTGTTGGAATGTCCGAATATTGTGATTTCACAGAACAGGTTAGTGTTCGTTCAGAGGAGGGACTTCTACGCCCAGACTTGATCGTACACCTTCCCGGTGGTCGTTCGATCGTGGTGGATGCAAAAGCTCCAACAAAGTTCTTTATGGAAGCGTATGAAGCCGAGACAGAAGAAAAACGCGAATCAGCCAAGATATCATTCTCACGAGCAGTTCGCAATCATATGAATGAACTGGCCAAGAAGAATTACTGGAAGCAGTTTGATAAAACACCTGATTTTGTCGTTCTCTTTCTTCCGGGAGAATCTTTTTTCTCGGCAGCGCTTGAGCTGGATAAAAAACTGATCGAAGATGGCATTCAGAGTAAGGTCATTATAGCTACACCGACTACGTTTATCGCCCTTCTTAGAACCGTTGCTATGAGCTGGCAGCAACAAAAATTAACCGAGAATGCGCAGAAAATTGCAGATGCAGGCACAGAATTATATGAGCGCATATGCACTTTCCAGGAACATTTAGATAGAATCGGTTCAAGTCTGGATGCTTCAGTAAAAAATTATAATAAGGCGATCGGCTCTTTCACCAGCAGAGTACTACCTGGTGTTAAAAAACTTGAAGATCTTGGTGTGCAGCAAACCAAGAAAACTCTTAGTGATAGTGAGCAAATAGATACGAATGTTCGTCAAATACCAAAGGATTTGTAAGAAAATGGTGGGCGATGTAGGATTTGAACCTACGACTTCTTCCTTGTAAGGGAAGCACTCTAGCCTCTGAGTTAATCACCCACGTGTACAAAAATCTATGTAATTGCCTGTGAACGTCAAGAATATTGACACTCTTTGTTGCACATCTGTTCATTTATAACAATGAAAATTTCAATCTTTTCTTTCGGATTCGTACTGTTCTGTTTGACATCAATTGTTCATGCAGATATGGAATTAACAATTGCACGTTTGCAATATGATGGCGGAGGAGACTGGTATAATGATACTTCAGTAATTCCAAACCTTTGTGAGGAAATTAACAAACGCACAACCATCAATGCTGCTGAGGACCAGGTTATAGTCTCTCTGAAAAATAACTCGATTTTAAATTATCCCATAACTTATATGACTGGACACGGAAATGTTTCTTTTACTGATGAAGAAATAACAATGCTTCGTCAGTATCTAAGAAATGGTGGTTTTTTGTATGTAGATGATGATTATGGACTGGATACTTCATTCAGAAGAGAATTAACAAGAATATTTCCAAACAAAGAACTAAAAGAACTACCTGCCACTTTTCCCTTATATGATTGCTTTTATACATTTGAAAATGGGGTGCCAAAGATACACGAGCATGACGGTAAACGACCGCAAGCATTCGGCTTGTTTGATGATTTCGGGCGACTTGTTATTCTTTATACTTTCGAAACGAATATTAGCGATGGCTGGGCTTCACCTGAAATTCATAAGGATCCTGCTCACATCAGGGAACTTGCATTTAAAATGGGTATAAATATCGTGTACTACGTGCTGACACAGTAAGGAATACTATGAGAATTATATGTATTTCTGATCTTCATCAACGCTTCCAGGTGGATGAAGAAGAAAAGCGAAAGATGCGAAAGTTCTACTCCTTTCTTGATCACTTCATAACAGAGCCACCTGAAAAATTAATCATTGCTGGAGACCTTTTTGATGTGTGGTTCGAATATAAAATGGTAATTCCGAAAGAATATTTCACGACCTTGCATAAATTGAAAATTATTGCTGATAAAGGGACAAACATCATATATATCTCCGGAAACCATGATTTTGTTTTTAGAGATTTCTTCCAGAAAATTTTACAAGCTGAAGTATACGAGAATGATTATACTTTTACTGTCAATGACAAGAAATTTTTCGTAAGCCACGGGGATAGCTACACATCAAACGATGCGCAATATCACTTCCTGAGAAATATACTTCGTAACAGAACTATACTTAGGATCTTTGGATGGTTTCATCCCGATGTAGGATTAAATACTGGAAAATTAATGTCTCGCTCAAGTAAAAAATATCGTAAATCCAATAAAATTCTCAACAAGCAGGAGAAGGGACTTATAGAATTCTCAGAAAAACTTTTTGAGAAAGGTTATAATTATACGATCATGGGGCATATTCATAATCCAAGAATTATTGAATGTAAAGGCGGAAGTTACATTAATTTAGGAGACTGGATACATCATTGCAGCTATCTCGAGATCAATAATAGTGTGATAAATCTTAAATTCTGGGAATAGCTCAGTTATACATTAAAGGAAGTATCGATATCTCAATTCCTTCTTCTAATCTATTACCCTCATAATCCATTGTTTCATCGGATACAACAAGTTTATAAGGTACATAATTTTTTAAAGGATTCTTGGGGCATGTAACAATCATGTAGCCATTTTTTTTTGTGATATCAAGCGGTACTGATTGTTCCGTTTCAGAATTGATGAGTTGAATTTTAGCTTTATCCAGAGGGATGATTTTATTGAAACGAACAACGAACTCCGGCATAAGTGTCAGTACTGTCTGCCCATCATTATGTGAGAGTGAGTCGATCACAAGATTTGATGTGTCTGGCTGTGCGAAATTAAAAAAACTCATAGTGTCTATTTTGGTAACATTGCCCATGTAATCCACAAGATCGAGCAGCTCCACAAGATATTTAATCGTATCCGCAGGTGAGGTAAAACACGACATTTCCATCCCATCCAAGAGATACTCATATATAGGTATTCTTTCACGATTTTCTGCCTGAAAAATCCTGATTGACCCTACTTTATTTATTTCTTCATTAAACCGAAGCAGTATCTTTTTGGCACTTATCCCGGTAATGCTCTTAAGAAAAGGTTTGGTCGTATCCTGTAATGTTAATGCAAGTGTTACTTGTGTAGAAGCATCTGTAAGTACAACCTCCTTTTTATCAATAAGTTCACGATTAATATCAGGTTCTTTATTCTGATTTTCATCAAGAAATCCCTTCACGATGTAGCCCTGCAGTGGAAGATTTTCATAAGAAAATGTTGAAAGATTATCAGAATTCCTAGCAGTTACAAAAATTGTATCCATCGCATCAAAGAGCTGAACATAATATGTTCCAGGGCGTGCTTTAACTCTTTCATGCAATATAAGTTTCACCTTTAGCTCACCACTTTCCAGACTATCTGACGTACTAAAAGTAGAAGTATAAATATTCTCTAATGAATTATCTCTCAAGTCTTCAAGCCGAGTATCAATAGTCACAAGATATGCTTGGTTCGGTTTAAGCGCTTCGCGAAATTTGACCCTAATCTCCTGATTTCCAGCAACAATTTTCTTTTTTAACACTGGAGGATAGATATACAAAGCGCTCTCAAAACTCTTAGGATCAATCGGCTCAGAAAATGTTATACTAAGTTCTTTTCCATCAAAGTTTGTTGTCATATGAGAAGGTTCGAAATCAATAATCTTCGGGGGAGTGGTATCTTTTGGACCTCCGGTTGGGGGTTTATCTTTTCCGCATCCAAATAGAAGAAATAGACCTAAAACTATGAACAATGTAAGCTGTTTTTTCATAAGAAAAGTAGAAACTTGACGAAATTTTACTGTCAAGATATGTTAACTTATCAAAAGTTTATTAGTAATTTCTTGACGTAAATTTATTAGAATTTGTTATTATTTAAAATAATTACGGGGGTTTGAATGAAAAGAAATGTATTGTTAATTATCATTTTGGTACTCGTTCTTGCAGTATCCCTCGCAATCTTTCAGGGATGCGGCAAAAAGCAAGATGATGTAGAAAAACCACCAAAAAAACCAGAAGTAACCGAACAACAGCAACAAACTCAGGACCAACCTGAATCTCAACAGCAGCAACAACAAACAGTACAAACCAAACCAAAGGAAGATCCACGTACAGCTAAGGTTTATGAACTTCAGGTCGCTGCAAGTCCAAGCTATGCGAACATTATCACTGAAAAGAACAAACTTGCTCAGTATGGTTACGAAACTAAGATCACCACGACAAAGAAAGGTGGAAAACTCTTTTATCGTTTGCGTCTGAAGGGATTATATTCTGCTCCAGAAGCAAATGAAATGGGAAAAACTCTCGTGGCAAAATTCCCATCAATTAATGAATACTGGTTAGCGAAAGTTAAATAAAATCATACTTATTTCAATAAATCCCGACATGCCCCTGTGGTATGGAGGGATTTTTGTATCTCTATGAAATACGATAACGAACAGTTTCGAAGCTGGACGATCATCGATCTGGATAATTTCAGACACAATGTGCAAGAATTAAGAAAACACCTTGCCCCAGGAGTCCATTATATGCAGATCGTGAAAGCTGACGCTTACGGACATGGATCTCTTGAGATTGCTAGAGAATCGGAGAAATTAGGAGTTGAATGGCTCGGTGTCGCAAACAGCGACGAAGGCGTACTGTTGAGACTTGAGGGAATTACTCAAAATATTCTCATTCTCAGTCCTTCTTTTCAGAACGAAGTTGAGACAATACTCACCAATGATCTTATCCCTTCTATTTCAGATCTCCATTTTGCCAGAATACTTGAACGGGAAGCTGATCGACATAATCTGATCTATCCTGTACATATAATGTTTGATACAGGAATGGGGCGGGCAGGTTTTTTGTGGAATGAAGCTCAAGAAATCACTCAAGAATTTTTAAGACTACAACATTTAAAAATTGAAGGTATATCATCGCATTTCTCGATGAGTGAAATGGAAAATAAGGACTTCACAAAGCTGCAAAATGATAGATTTAATCAGATTGTAAATAATTTAAAAACTTTGGGTATAGAACCACCGTACAAACATATCGCAAATAGTGCTGCAATCATCAATTACCCCCAATCACATCACACTATGGTTCGGGCAGGTCTTTTATCTTACGGAATATTTACTGCAGAAAATCTTAAAAACAAAATAAATCTCAAGCCTGTGATGACCTTTAAATCTAAAATCGGATTGATCAAAAATTTTCCTGCTGAATTTGGAATCAGTTATAACCGTTCGTACATTACCAAAAAAACTATTCGTGCGGCTATTCTTCCTATTGGTTACGGAGATGGGTATAATTTCCTGCTTTCAAATCGAGGTAAAGTTTTGATTCATGACCATATCTGCCCGATTCTTGGTAGAATTACAATGGACATGATCGTTGTGGATATTTCAGAAGTTACAAATGCAAAAGTAGGAGATGAAGTCACGCTTATTGGGCATGATAAGAGCAACTCGATTTCTGTCGAAGAACTTAGTTCATTATTCAATGGACTTACATATGAGACGACTTGCAATCTCGGGAGACGGGCACAGAGAGTTTACATTAAAGAACATGAAAATGCTGCGATAGAACCAATTTCCAGAAGAACATTCATTGCCAACGATTTTTCAGATTCAAAGCTGGAAAAGGTCATCGAAGCTTCGCTCAATCAGAGACTCAACAGTAATGAGATCGGTAGTATTGTATATCAGGAGATACTTAAGAAGCTGTTTTATAAAAGCGATCGTCAAATGAGCTGGAAGAAAGATTTTGAGCATAAAATCATCCTGTCCGATACAGACATAGATCCTATTGTATCAGATTTTTTCTTTCATACAAAAACAAAATTACGCTACACAAAACAACTCACACAAGATTCTTTTAGAATAGTATGTGCCACAAATCCAAAAGACCTTGAAGAGTACTTCCTTTTGCCCGATGTTGAATATAGATGGCTATTGGACAGCAAAATAGACCTTGTTAATTCTTTCAATATAGATAGAATCATGATAAATGACATACTTCTTCATCACAAGGTTCTGAAGAATGGGAAAAGGGACATGAACAGAGTAAATCTTGAGATAGAATGCTCCCATCCAAAACTCAAAGACCTGCTTGGAAAAGAAGTTCAGTTTAATATAGATACAACTACTTATTATCCTAAAGATAAGCATCAACTCACGATATACATAGCCGAACTCACAAAAGGAATCACAATCTCGTTCGATTTCAGCAAAACAGCAATAGAAAAAGTGGAAACTATCTCTCTTTTTGCAGGAAGGGAAAAATATCTGGAAGAAAAAACTGGAAGAAAAAAAGTCAGCATGAAGAGTTCTAGAAATGAATGGTTCTTTCCTAACAGTGGTGTTGTCTTTGTCTGGTAATATAAAAATAGTGACAATGTCCAAAAATATTGACATAAAAAGCTTCTCACTTTTCTAAAACTTCGGAGTATATATGGTCTCAAAATCTCAGAAAATCCGTTTAGGAATATTCATCCTCCTAGGCATCACCTTGCTCATTGTCTTAGTGTCTCTGATCATTGGCTCAACGCTTTTTGATAAAAAGGATACCTATTTTATTGCTTACAAGGATCAATCTGTCAGTGGCTTGAATGTGGGAAGTGCAGTCCAATACCATGGCATTAGAATCGGTAGGGTTGAAAATCTGAGTATTGATCCAGATGATGTGACTACAGTAATCGTAGAGATAAGTGTAACTGCAGGAACACCGATCAAAGTCGATGTAAAGGCAGTGCTCGCAGCAGTAGGTATCACTGGTCTGAAGCAAATTGAACTGGTCGGTGGAGATCCAAGGGAAGAAAATTTGAAGCCGGGTTCATATATTAGTTCAGGTGAATCCACTTTTGACATGATTACAGGAAAAGCTGAGGATATTGCAGAAAAAGTTGATCTAATTTTACAGAATATCGCTAATACATTTGACCTTGAGACACAGAATAATATTAAGCAAGCTATTGCTAATACAAATAGTTCTCTAGATAATATTAATATCATCCTTGAAGAGAATAAAGAAAGTCTTAGCTCAAGCATAGAAAATATCGCGAGAATCTCATCAGAATTGGCTGATCTTTTGGGAACGATCAATAATATAACCCAGAAACTTGACCTCGATCAGTTTAACACGACTGTCTCTGATGTGAACGAGTCTGTAAAACAACTCACTACCGCATTTAATAATATTAACTACACAGTTGTTGAAAGTCGGGAGGATATTATAGAAACGGTTCGACTACTAAAAGAGACCATGCAGAACATCAATGAATTCTCCCGTATGATATCAGAGAATCCCTCACTGCTGTTTAAAACTCAAAGAAGTACTATTCCTGGAGGACCATAATGAAAAGAAATAAAATAATCATTATCCTACTCGCGCTGATTCTTTTTGGATGCTCCCAGGTTCAATGGGCTAAATATTATCTTCTTGATTATGTTCCGCCGGTTATGGAAAAGGATAGATTGATAGAACCATATCCATATTCGATTCAGGTACAAGAATTCAAGATCGACAGAACGTATGATAATTCCAGGATCGTAATACGCCAATCTGCTCATGAAGTATATTACGACAGATTAAGCTTATGGGCACGACGTCCCCCTGATGCAATAACAGCATTAATTATAAATCATATTAAAGCATTGAACCTTGTGACTGAATGTAAAAAAACTTACTTAGATTCTCGACCTGATTATATCATTTCAGGCATAATCCATAATATTGAAAAATATGTGAGTGATCTTCCTCAAAATGAATTTCTTCGAGCCGATCTCAGGATTAGTATCCAACTCATAGATACAAAAACTAACAAGACTGTTGTGAGTTATGAATTCAAGCGATATATACCTTTATATACAGAAAGCATGAGTTTTTTTACAAAAACACTCAGTGATATATTGAAGAATGAGATGACAATATTTTTACGCAAGGTGCAGGATTATTTTGAATCTTTACAGAATCAACAGAATCCTTCACAGGGTTAATTGATACCGGAGGAACAATGAAAAATGTTATAATTATACTTATTATTTTTTTGGTTGGAACAATTTCAGCCTGGGCTCAAGTTGCTACATCGTCTTCTGTTTGTGATGATGAAACTTATCAGACATGGACAACTCCCAAACCATTACAACAACTAGAGCAGGAGGGCGTTGACGACCAGCTGGGTATGGGTAGAATATTTGTGCCAGCAATGTCTGATTCTGAACTGGAACCAGAATATACAATCTATCAGAATGACAAAGTTATTCGTGAAAGATGTCCGATAGGACGGAGTATATTCGTTAATCCCGGAACTTACATACTAGAGATCGGGTCCGGTATATTAGAAGGACAGAAAGTTCTCATCAATGTAACCATAAAAGCAGGTCAGACAAGGATTATCAATCCAACATGGGGTGGTCTTATTGTTAAGATAATAGACCAAAATAGAAATTTCCTCCGCGAACCCTATGAGATTTATAATATTAAGGATTATAAGAATAGTCTGGGTGTGAAATACAGTGCCGAAGAAGATAAACCTGGTGAGAAACAGGAGACCTGGTTACTGAAACCCGGTATTTATAAAGTAATAAAATATGGAGAATCTCCCAAAACCTTTACCAATTTTGCTACCATACGCATCCTTGAGGGCACTCTTGAAGAAATGACAATAGTGATCAACTCCTCAACTAACGATTTTGTCGGCGCAGGTATTCTGCCTGAAATGAAAGAGTCGGATCAGATTACTGCCTGGAAATATTATACCTCAATCAAAGGAAGTTTTCTACTTAGCAGTGATAACTTTGCAAATAAGGATGAATCCACCACGAACATCACCTTAAGCTCCAAGATAGATAATGAGATCAAATATGATGAATTTCCCCACTACTTCTCATCAAGACAGGATTTGAATGTCGGTCTGACCAAGCAGCAGGATAAAGACTTTCGTATATATTCTAATTCTCTTCAATTCCAGCCAACATATATCTTCTACTTCATCAAATCATTTGGGGTATATGGGCGATTACGTCTTGAATCAAACATCTTTCCAACCCGTTTTTATTTTGATTCAATCCAACCAACCATATATAAGATAAATACAGAAGGCGACACCGTCGATACAATAACTAACAGCGATAAAGTACAGATAACTCCTATGCTCTATCCACTCAGTATGGAAGAAGGAGTAGGGCTTAATTTAACACTGTTCAATACAAATACCAGTAACCTTTATGTAAAAACCGGTCTCGGATTTTCCCAGACTTTGAATTCAGATGTATATGAACAAAGCACAACAAATACTGATGTATTTAAGGAACTTGAATCCGTGAGTTTAAGTGGTTTTGAGGGAACAGTAAGTGGAGATTTTCGCATTTCGAATAATATTAACTATGTATTTGAATTTTATACCCTTTATCCCTTCGAGAAGAATCGGAAACAGGTATTCAGATTCGATAATACAATCTCATTTAGAATCTCAAGTATCGTATCACTGGATTACTCCTTAACGATCAAAGAGGATGAGACCAAGACCTGGACCCAGGTAGATCATAATCTTTCTTTGGACCTTACTATAATTTCATTCTAATATGAGTTCCTTTGAATTTAAAGATGGAACCTTATTCATCTCAGAAGAACTGACACGTGAAAACGCTGAAGCACTTCTGAAATTTTT
>Ga0136651_10000123_pt1 | contig 37059 bp, 37 predicted proteins | sample Mar14236cmmetaG_FD_94867 | JGI IMG/M metagenome (GOLD analysis project Ga0136651, IMG submission 94867) | Marine hydrothermal vent microbial communities from Guaymas Basin, Gulf of California to study Microbial Dark Matter (Phase II) - Marker... ... | reverse complement strand
TTTCATTATTACACAAAAACAACCTAATACTAACAAAAGATGAGGGATGGTGCATATCGTTGCAAAGTACTAGCATAACAATGATTCACAAAGTATGGGAGACCCTTCTCCGCCAGCCGGCGGTTCAGGGTGACAAAAGTATTTTATGTTAAATTTTCAGATTTACTGGAAAGTAATTTTCCAACCAAAATATCTCGCAAATCCTTTATCTATAGTAATCCACAGAAATAACCTCCAAATTTTTGGGGGTATCCCTGGTATACATTAGGAATACTCACTCTACATCACAACTAAACCAATAACGTTTTCCCTTATCTATCCAATCACGAACTCCCATCTCTTTTATCTGCTTGAGATTTACAATACAGGCATCAAAAAAGTGTTCTCCAAGAGCATTTGGGATCTTCTCACAGGTTTCAAAATCCTTGCATTCATAACATCCTGCATAGTTTTTATCTCTACAGCAATGCCATATCTCACATCGTGCATCTTCCCTTTGAGTACAAATTATAGGACATGCTAACTGGGTCATGAAATCAAGATTTTTCTTAAATTCATCATAATGTTTTAACTGCTCAGAAAACATCGCTTCAACCGTGAGATTAAATTTATATTTGTCAATCTGTGTTTTCAATTGTTTTGCTGCTTTAGCCAGATCCTTTGTATAACCGGCGCAATCTCCGCAATAGAGTCCACAATATGCTACAAGATTTTCCTTTTTTGTCATAAGACTCTCTTATTCTTTTAGATAATTCTGTAGACTTATTCGTGTCCATTCATCAGCGAAATACCCATAATGACTTTCTATAACCTTTTCTGTGAGATCACATATAGAAGTTGCTCCGAAAACCTGAAGCGTCTTCCCATCAGAGCTTGCTGCAATCTGATAGAAGTAATCGCTGTTATTTATCTCCTGATAAAAATCAGTATAAAATTTCCCGTTGGGTGCCAGAAAATCTATGATGTCTTTCGCTTTCTGAAAATCTATCTTACCATAATTCTTTAAAAGAAGTCTGTTGAGAGCATCATATCTCCATTGAGCATCATCCATATGATCAGCAGAAACCATGATCGTCCAGGGCGCCATTGAACACAAACGCATAGAAGGATTGATATACATATTCGTTGTGAGTACTAAATCTGGCTTGGTCTCTCTTTGTGGAGCAAAGTAATATCCTTTTGGAACTGCTTTTGCACGAAAAGTAGAATCGATAAAAGCGGATTCATTGAAAAATTCTTCAGGATCATAAGTCTTACCAAATTTCGTAAAGAATCCAGGATTGAAAGAGAAAAACGTATCTGGATATGCATAATCATCCCGCCTGATCTTCAAACCATAAAGTAATGATAATGTGTCATATTGTGCGAGAAATTCTCTTGTGGGAAACAATCCTTCCTTGATAAGATCTTTTGAGGGAAAAGACAGAAAATCAAGACTGTCCGCATACGCTCCAGCTTCCAGAACCGCTGCCCTTCCTGATTGCGCATCCGCCATTGAATACAGCCATGGAACTCCACGGGGAGCATGAATCAATACCTGCAGAGCTTTTTGAAAGCTTGAGCCATAATGTGCTGTGTGCCTGACCAGTAGAAGTGAGTTCAATCCGGGTTGTTTTGCATTGATATTCCCAGCTGGAACCATATCCACTCCAACTGCAAGACCTTTCGCGTTCATTGCAGTAATTGCTCCAACCATGCCCGGTGCAGTGACCGTTACGATCGGTACACGTTTAGGATAATCAAGCATTGGATCAGGATTGTAGATGATCATGCAAGCAACGTTCTGAAAGATATTTGCTGTGGGAAACATAAAATCTCTGCCATAATAATGCTTTCCATCACTTGTTGCATTCTTACACACAGAAAATGCATTGCAAAAGAGTGGTGGTTTGAGATTTGCTCCTGTAATTCCGGGAATAGATTTCCACAAACCCTCGATGTTATACGTTTGAGAGAGAAGAAAGTCAACCCCAACATTCAGAGTAAATATTTTCTCAAGATCAACCTGAGTTTTGGGATTTGCTGCCTTGCATCCCTGAACAATACCTTCCATTTCGTTCATCAACTCCTGAGGGATAACTTTGCTCATATTTTTGTCATTTGCTTTGATAAGGTCGATCATCAATTGACCCATCAAACTCTTGTAAGGTTTAACTGATCCGGGTTTTAAGAAAGCAGGCACAATACCATTCATGAATTTTGTGCACATAATCTCGATCTCTTCATGAGCAATTTTCCCAAATAAATATCCCATCTGATAACCTGTTCCCTCAAGATAGTAAACTGTCTTTTGCTTTTTAGTCTCATAGTTGATTGCTGTTTTACTATATGCCCTGATAGCCCGTTTTCCCTGATATGTAATTACTGTGTCGATCTCATACCCATCTTGCTCAAATGCTTTTGTAAGCTCGAAAGTTGATCTTTTTGGCAATTGAACACTTACTTTTGATTCTTCAGCAAGTAATGATGGTTTATGAATCCGAGAAAATCGAGAACAGGAAATCATAATGAAGACGAGTACAAGTAATGCAAGAAAAAGCACTAATTTTTTCATTATATATCCTTTGGAATTTATTTAATGTAACAAAAAGAAAGCTACACACGACACGAATATCTGAACGGTCAAATTGTCAAATCCATGAGTGCTTACTGCTTCGACGAACGCTCCTGTAAGACCGCATGCCAGACCAACCAAGAGCGAAGTGAATGTAGCATATCCGCTGAGTAAAAGCGTCAGAATCGTTATCGCAGTGCCCACTATAAAAATAGCAAGACTCCCTTCAAGGCTTCTGGTTACTTTAACTCCTTTCCAGGAGGGTACTTTATACTGATGTTTCCCCCATGCAGCTCCGACGGGCTCACCGACTGCATCTCCCCACCCACATACAAAATATCCAATGTATGCAAATGGGTAAAAAAGAAGATTTGCAAGTACCCCTCCAACAGCAGTCGTGATGAGAGGAACAATGATAAACGTACTTCTGTACGGTTCATCTTTTTGTCTTGCAAGAGCTTCATAAAAGGGATAATCCCTGCCTTTTAACACTCCAAAGATCACGATAAGTGATACGATACAGCCAAAAAGTACTACTCCGGAGAGTCCGACCAAAATCTGAAGTATGCCTGCCATGGTAAATATCATAAAGTGGAAGATCTTTCTAGTATATGCCGTTCGAATACGTTTCTTAATCTTTAGATAAGCAACAAACCAGGCACTACAAACTGCAAAAAGTATAAGAAGTGGTGAGAAAAGTAACAACGACCCGCTGGGAAGTGCCCGAAGTAAGAAATCATAAACATCTTCAATTATTCGTGCAATTAATGGTTGGTTGTTGTAGGGAATATCTGCATAAATATTGGAAGCAGCACAGAGTAAATTTACAGAAGCAAACATAAAAAGGATTGACAGAAAAACCCCTTTTCGTAAATTACTACTCAGTTGTTTGGAAAGGACAAAAAATATTTTTTGCATTGAATCCTTTTATTTTTATTAAAGTTTTTGTTTTTGATTCATGTTGGTTGTCAATATTATTGTAATGAGTTTTTGATTTTGCTAAGAATTTATGCTGCAATGAAATTTTTTAAACTTTAACCAAAGGGAGTCTATTCTATATGAAAATATCCTTCGGAAATAGTTGTCCCTGCTGCAAAAATCCTAATCGGCATCGTGAACATAGAACATGGTTGATGCGAGTGCTTGGAGTGAAAAAATTATTTATTTGCACAAAGTGTCGTAGCCACTATATTATACTTTTTGGAAAGCTTGCTCTTGGACTTTCCCGATGTCCAAGAGGAGCGAAATATTGGAATTTTATAGATAAGGAGTAATTGTGCCTATTTTACTAAAAACTACAAAAATGATCGAGATGCAGATCGATGATTTCTTGAATATCATCAGCGAGTCAGGTATTCTTTTCAGAAAAGGACTTGAAAATTACCTGAATCATGATAAAGTGGAATTTGAAGAACGCCTGAATACGGTCTCTGAAAATGAAAGAAAAGCAGATGAGCTCAGGTTGAATGTGGAGAAGCAATTGTATCTTCATACACTTATTCCGGAAAGTCGTGGTGATGTGCTTGCGATTCTTGAAAATTCAGATCAGGTAATGGATGACCTTAAAGAAACATTACAGTTATTTTCAATTGAATTTCCAGATATTCCTTCGGAATTAAATTCTATGTTCTTAGAACTTGCCGACTCATCAATTGATGCTGTAGAAAGCTTGATAAAGGGAATTCGCGCCTTTTTTAAAGATATTGCATCGATCAATGACTACATCCATAAAGTAATCTTTTTTGAACGTGAATGTGATAAAATCGCAGTAAATATCAAAAAGGAGATCTTTAATGCAGATATTTCGCTGAGCCAGAAAATGCACTTGCGCTTTGTTACCCAGCAGATTGAGAACATCTCAGATTCTGCAGAAAATGTATGTGATCGCCTTGCAATTTATGCGATTAAGAGACAGATCTAACGTATGAATTATCTCCTCCTATCAAGCGGACTTTTTCTTGGTTGGTCTCTTGGTACTAATGATGCAGCAAATATTTTTGGCACTGCGGTAGAGACAAAGATGCTAAAGTTCAAGACCGCTGCGCTTATTGCAGTGATCTTTGTAATACTGGGAGCAGTAATTGAAGGTTCTGGGGCAAGTAGCACATTGGGTAAACTTGGCTCTATCAACACCATGGCAGGGGCTTTCACTGTTGCTCTTTCAGCTGCTCTTACTATTGCCTTAATGACGAAACTCAAACTACCTGTCTCCACCTCTCAGGCAATAGTAGGTGCGATTATTGGATGGAATTTTTTTAGCGGCTCGCTAACCGATATTTCTTCTATGACAAAAATTGTAAGTACCTGGGTGATATGCCCGATACTCTCAGCACTAATAGCAATTCTCCTATTCAAATTATTTAAATTTGTTTTATATCACGCAAAGATACACATTCTTGACCTCGATGGGTACACACGAATCGGACTCATTATAGCCGGGGCGTTTGGTTCGTATAGTCTCGGAGCTAATAACATTGCTAATGTCATGGGAGTTTTCACAAACACTTCTCCGTTCCATGATATAAACGTATATGGATTATTTACCATCAGCTCAACACAAATACTATTTCTTTTTGGTGGAATTGCAATCGGAGTCGGCATCTTCACCTACTCCCATAAAGTAATCAAAACTGTCGGTAGATCCCTATTTAAGTTGTCGCCAATTTCGGCTTTGATCGTGGTTCTTTCCCAATCAATCGTGCTGTATCTCTTTGCTTCCACCGAGATCCGTTCCGCCTTAATGTCTATCGGTTTTCCAAAATACCCTCTTGTGCCTGTATCGAGCTCGCAGGCAGTTATAGGAGCGATTTTAGGAATAGCTATTGCTAAAGGTGGAAGGAATATTCAATTCAATGTCCTTGGCAAGATCTCCTCTGGCTGGATCACCACTCCGCTCATTGCAGGATTCATTTCATTTGTCGCCTTATTCTTTGTACAGAATGTTTTTGATCAGAAAGTATATCATAAGATCCCCTACTCATTCTCGACTAAAGTGATGAAGAAACTTGAGAAAGAGCAGTTCCCAGTCGACAAAATTACTCAGTTTGAAGGATGCAGGTTTTCTACTGCTCTGCGGCTACAACAATCACTCAATAAAATCAAAGAGCTAACGCCAGAAGAACGTGAGCTTGTCTATACCTATGCAAAGGTGGATAGCTTTTATATAAATAAAAATTTCTTCGATCAAATATATAATGAAAATATTCTCAGTGAAGAGCAATTTACTGCATTACAAGAATTGGAAGGTAAATGCTTTGCCCATCAATGGGCTTTTTATGAAGCACTTCAAAATCTTTCTGACGACTGGAAATATAGAGAATCCGATAGTAAAGCTTTCCTTGACTATAATAAAAAGCTTGCATTACATTATGAATTTATAAGTGATTATTTTAGAAAAAATCAATGAGGTGAAGTATGGATAAAAGAAGTATAAAAGACTTAGAGGTTTCAGAAAAAAAAGTGCTGGTTCGCGTGGATTTTAATGTACCTCTTGATAAACAAGGAAACATTACCGACGATAAAAGGATCAAAGCTGCGCTTCCTACGATCAACTATCTTCTAGATAATGGAGCAGCAGTGATATTAATGTCACATCTGGGACGTCCGAAAGGTGAGAACAAAGCAGCATTCAGCTTGAAACCTGTTGCGAAAAGGCTTTCTGCGCTGCTAGACAAGAAAGTTCTCATGATGGATGATTGTATTGGCAGCGAGGTCAAGAATGCTGCTGGTACACTGAAGCCCGGACAGGTCATGCTTCTTGAGAATACACGCTTTTATGAAGAAGAAAAGAAAAATGCTCCCGAATTTGCACAGAAGCTGGCATCGCTTGCAGATATTTTCATCAACGATGCCTTCGGAACTGCACATCGAGCTCATGCATCAAACGTCGGTGTAGCGGAATTGCTTCCATCAGCTATCGGTTTTCTGATAGAGAAGGAGATTGAATTTCTTGATAAAGCCCTTTATGAGCCAGAAAAACCTTATACTGCTATTCTAGGAGGAGCAAAGGTTTCTGATAAAATCGAACTCATCAATCAATTTATGGATCGGGCAGATCATATTCTGATCGGTGGTGCAATGATGTATACCTTCTTACAAGCACTGGATTACTCAACAGGAAAATCTTTGGTAGAGGAAGATAAGATCGAAGCGGCAAGAGCGATCATGGAAAGGGCAAAAGAAAAGGGAGTTGATTTCCTGCTTCCAGAAGATACAGTAGTTGCCAAAGAGATCGCTGAAGATGCAGAATATCACTCTGTTCCCGTCAATGCCATACCCGATGGAATGATCGGTCTTGATATAGGACGATTAACGGTAATGAAATATACAGATATAATCAAATCCTCTAAAACTGTTGTATGGAATGGACCTATGGGTATGTTTGAGATCCATAGTTTCTCGCATGGCACAAGAGGTATTGCAAAAGCCGTTGCAGCATGTTCGGGGATCACCATTATTGGTGGCGGTGATTCTGCTGCTGCAATCGAGCAATTCGGTTTTGCTGATAAGGTCTCACATATTTCTACAGGTGGTGGTGCTTCTTTGGAATACCTTTCTGGCAAGGATTTGCCTGGCATTGCAGTAATTCCAGATAAATAAAAAAGGACACAATACAGTGTCCTATCTTGATATTCTTTCTGAGAAATGGATATTCTTATACTTTTGAAATCCTGATGATTATCTTAATCAAAATGTATCCAAGCAATGAACCGATAGAATAATATGGGAAATCATTCCAGGAAAAGGAGTTCCCAACTACTGTCCTGATAATAAAATTATCTCTGAGTACTTCCAGGAAATATGGCTTCCAGAGCTGTGTTAGCTCTAAAATACAGGTAGTGAAAAAGACGAGTAACCCTATGTAAGCAGGACGTAATCTTTTGAATAAAAGAAAAAGTACAAGGCACCAGAATATCTCATACAATACACCAGCCAAGGAATTGCTAACCCAATTTGCTGCAGGACCCGAGTAAAATTTGGTTAGAAAACCTACTGGGATTATAATAACTAATGCTAGCAGTGTGTAGAGTGTTCTGCGGTTCATGACTCATCTCTTATAGGATTTCCAAGTGTAAATCATCATTACAATGGATTTTTTTGTATATCTTCTGAATATTGTTAGATAAATTTAGATCGAAAGTTGGTTTATTCTTTTATCGTCAAACCAAGATCTTCGATTAAGATTTCGTCTACTTCAGAAGGTGAATCACTCATCAGATCTACTGCCTTAAGCGTCTTGGGAAATGCAATAACATCTCTGATGGATTCTGCAGCTGTCATTATCATTACAATTCTATCTATACCCGGAGCGATTCCTCCGTGCGGTGGTGTGCCGTAATCAAATGCCTTGAGGAAAAAACCGAATTTCTTTTCTAATTCTTCACCTTCAATTCCAATGATCTTAAATATTTTTCGCTGAATATCTGGTCTATGACAACGGATACTGCCGGATGAAAGCTCAACACCGTTGCACACCAGATCGTATAATTTACCGATTATTTGTCCGTATTTTTCTGAATCATCCAGATATTCAAGATGTTCATCTTTTGGCATAGTGAACATATGATGGGCAGTTTCCCACTTTTTATCTTCTTCGTTCCACTCAAATAATGGAAAATCTGTTACCCACAGGAAGTTAAATTCGGAAGTATCTATCAAGTCGAGTTCCTTGCCAAGGTGATTGCGAAGCTCTCCCAGAATTTTACAAACCATCTTCTCCCTATCTGCAACAAAAAGTATAAGATCGCCCTCTTCAGCTTCCATCTTTTCTACGAGCTGTGCTTTTATCTCATCTGAGAAAAATTTATCAATATTAGATTGTAATGTACCATCCTCCATCTTCATTCTCGCTAATCCTTTACCACCAAGATGTTTTGCAATTTCTTCAAGTTTGTCGATCTCTTTCCGGGTAAATACACCACAACCTTTTGCATTGATTGCTCGCACGCATCCTCCTGTATCCACAACCGATGTAAAGACACGAAATTCAGATTCAGCTACGATATCAGATACATCTTTGATCTCCAGACCGAAACGAAGATCGGGTTTATCACTTCCATATCTTGTCATCGCTTCTTTGTATGTGAGTCTTGGAAATGGAATTTGCAACGTAGTATCAAGGATCTCTTTAAAAACCACAAAAAACATCTTCTCCATGATTTCGAATACATCTTCTTGATCAACAAAACTCATCTCAACATCCAGTTGTGTGAACTCAGGTTGACGATCAGCCCGAAGATCTTCATCACGAAAGCAGTGAGCCATCTGAAAGTATTTGTCGAAACCACTGATCATCAAAAGCTGCTTATACATCTGCGGTGATTGGGGTAAGGCATAGAATTTACCTTTGTATTCCCTACTTGGCACAAGATAATCGCGTGCACCTTCAGGAGTACTTCTGACCAGAATTGGGGTTTCGATCTCATAAAATCCTCTATCGGTGAGGAACTTACGCATTTCAAAAATGATTGCATGGCGTAATAGTATCTTGCGCTGAAGCTCTTGCCTTCGAAGATCGAGATACCGATATTTCAGACGCAAATCTTCATCAGCAATTACTTTTTCATTAATCTGAACTGGCAATTCCTTCGATGAGTTAAGGATCTTAAGATCAAGTGCCACAACCTCTATCTCCCCAGTTTTCAGGTCTGGATTGATCATATCTTCGGGACGTGCAGCCACTTTCCCTTTCACTGCAAGCACATATTCAAGTCTAAGATTATGAGCTTTTGTGAGAAGCTGAGTTCCATTAAGCGGATTGAAAACAACCTGTACGATCCCCTTGATATCCCGTAGGTCTATAAAGATGAGATTGCCCATGTCGCGACGGTTATGTACCCATCCCATAAGCACGACTTCACGATCTTCATCATCTATAGTTAGTTCTCCAGCGTAATTCGTTCTTTTCCAGTTTCCTAATAAATCAAACATACTACTCCATCACAGATAATTTATAGTATCCATAGAACCAATCAAAGAATTTCTTCAAACCAGTATTGATATTGGTCTTTGGATTATAATTCAATAATTCTTTTGCTTTGGATATATCAGCATAAGTTATAGTAACATCACCTTTTGGAAGAGGGAGCATTTCAGTCATAACTTCATATTCAAGATGATCGGAAATTGCATTTACAAGATCATTTAAGGTTATTGGATCATTGTTACCGAGATTAATCACTTCATACACATTCTCATGCTTCATAATGTAATTATATGCTTTAATCACTCCATCTATTACATCATCAATATAGGTATAATCCCGTGCAGTTGTTCCGTCCCCATAAAAGGGTATTGACTTCTTGTTCATGACATAAATTGAGAACTTATGAATAGCAAGATCTGGACGCTGGCGTGGACCATATACTGTAAAAAATCTCAAACAAAGCACATCCATATCAAAGAGATAATGATAGGTATGGCAAAGTAACTCGGCTGCTTTTTTTGTGGCTGCATAAGGTGAAATTGGTCGGTCAACAGGATCATCTTCTGAAAAGGGTATTTTCTTATTGTTACCATATACAGATGAGGAGGATGCAAAAATGAATTTTTTAATGCCATGTTTCATACAACTTTCCAGCAGGTTATGTGTGCCCTCAATGTTGACCTGCCGATAATACTGGGGATCATCAATTGAAGGACGTACACCTGCCATAGCAGCAAGGTGTATGACACAGTTGAAGTTATATTCGTTGAACAAGATCTGCAACAATCCCATATCAGTAATATCACCTCTAATAAAGGTGAACTTCTTATCTCTGGGATCTTTCTCTTTAATAATTCTGAGATTATATTCTTTCAGGATCACATCATAAAAATCATTGAGGTTATCCAAACCTACGACACTCTCTCCTTTAGCCAACAATTGTTCCACTAAATGGGAACCAATAAATCCAGCTGCACCTGTTACTAATATCATTTTTTTGTCCTCTTGTTTAAAATATATTGCACGATCGAATCTTTATCTATTACTTCCTGTGTCTTTTTCGAGATAGTTTTAATAGGATACTTTCCTGATTTTAGTTCTTCTTCTCCGATAAGTATAGCATAACTAATATTACTTTTATCACAGAGTTTTAGATTACTGCCCACCGATGAGTGCACGTCAGCAATAACTGCAGAAATCCCATTATCATGCAATGTTTGCATCGTATGAATAGAAGCGAGTAATGCCTGTTCTCCAATAGGGATTATCAGCACTTCAAGCGCACCGTCAAGTGGAAATTTGAAACCAGATTTTTCCAAGGACAGGAGAATACGTTCCAATCCCATAGAAAGTCCCACTGCTGGAGTCGATCTTCCACCAAGATATTCTATTAATCCATCGTATCGTCCGCCACCGCCAAGCGCATCCTGTGCTCCAAGATAGTTGATCTTGTATTCAAATGCGGTTTTTGTGTAGTAGTCCAGCCCCCTTACAATCTCCGGATTTACTGTATATGGGATTTTCATCATATCCAGAAATGTTTTCACTCCATCAAAATGTTTATCACACTCTTCACAAAGATGATCCAGCATTCTTGGTGCGTGCTTGATAAGCGTCTGGCATGTAGTATTTTTACAATCAAAAACACGCAGTGGATTCTTATCCATCCTTCGCTGACAATCAGAACAATACTGCTCCTTATTTGTATATAAGAATTCTGTCAGCGTGCTGTTGTAAGCTTCCCTGCATTCCGGACACCCAACACTATTGATCTCAAGTGACACTTTCGGCACCTTTGCTTCCTGCAGAATATGCCATCCAATAGCTATGATCTCAGCATCAATGATCGGTTCTTCGGAACCCACGCATTCAACACCGAATTGTATGAACTGACGATATCTCCCTTTTTGAGGACGGGAATATCTGAACATAGGTCCCATATACCACAAACGAAGAGGATCTTTTTGTGATGTTTGCATGCTGTGTTCAACGAACAAACGAGCGATTGATGCAGTTCCTTCAGGGCGTAATGCGAGCTGTCTGCCCTTTTTATCTGTTAAAGTGTACATCTCCTTCTCAACAATATCAGTATCTTCTCCTACACTTCTCTGGAATAGATCAAGTTGTTCAAAGATCGGAAAACGTACTTCCGCGTAGCCATATAACCTGGTTAATTTTCGTATGATCTGCTCGACATAGTGCCACCGATTTATATCTTCTGGTAGTACATCATAGGTTCCTCGGGGTGCTTGATAATTCATATTCATGAATTGCTATTTTTTAGTCTCTTCTTGGAAGATAATATCTTGGTTTTCTATAAAAGATTCTAAAAAGTATCATAGCTATGGCAAGACCTGCACTGTCAGCAATAAGATCTATAATATCAGCATTTCTTCCCGAAACGAACATCTGGTGGAACTCATCCAGAATGCCAAGAATAACCCCGAAAATAAGCATGATAAAAAGAGCTCTCCAAACATTCTGGATACGATCTTCCTGTTTTAACATCAGCAGGAACAGAATACCCCATATCATATATTCGATCAAATGCACAATCTTGTCTGAATATTTTGGGAACAATTCAGGTGCTTGAAAATCAGGCAAAGAGGACAATGTCAACATAATGATTGTCCATAGTATAAGTACGATACGAAATCCCTTTTTCATATTTTGAGAAAAATTTTACTGTGAGTATAATGTCAAGTTTTGGAAGATTTGAAAAACAGTTCGTAGAATTTATTAGTGCACTTCAATATTCTCAAGATACATGAAAATACTAAAAGGAAAACGCTTATATTTTGCTTTAACAAGCAGCTGATCCTTTGAATCAATCCAATAGTAGGTTATTCCATTGGGTTTGAAAATATTATTAGTGAGAATATCTGTTTTCGAATCAATCCTTGTATCATATAAAATCCTGGATCGTATCTTATAAACATTACAAATGTATTCTTTCTTGTTATGGATCAAAGCATCAGTGCCAATTTTTTTTACTGCCATCTCCCAAAGCCGATAATTTCCATAGCAGGAATAGATATTGCTTTCTGGCAGTTCATCAATAAGAGCAAATGTAAAACTCACAATATCATAAACTGGCATATCCGTCCTTATTGTATCGATCCTCTCATTACGGATATCGCGCACTTCAATATCTGAGAGCTTTTCTCTGAACATGATCACTTTCTTCTCCTGTACATTCTGCTGATAAATTGTTTTCCAGAAATGTAGCGGAAGAAAACTGCTATTACAGGAACTAAGATAGGTATTATCAACAGAAAAAAAAGCAGAGACAAATCCTCTTGAAGAAGCTTCAAGGGTAATAGTTTGAACTGAATCAGAGTTGTCATGGGTAATGAGAGCTCGAGCCACAGGGAGACCTGCATAATGGATACTATAGGTATAGGTCGTAGTTCCAGAAAAAAGGAGGGCTGGAAAAAAAAGCAGGACAAGAAGCCAGATCTTATTCTTCACTCTTTGAATTCTTGATAGTGAGCTTCACACTTGTGATGCGTTGTCCGTCAATTGACTCGATTGTGAACATATAGATGTCATTAAAAATAACACTCTCCCCTTTCTCTGGAATCTTACCGAAGAGCTGGTAAATAAAACCTGAGAAGCTGTCAAATTGTTCATCAATATCGAGCATGAAACGTTTGGAAACCACATCGATATCTGCCGAACAATCAATTAAAAATTCATTTTTAGTAAGTGGTTTGATCTCTTGTCGCTCAATATCAGTCTCATCAAGGATCTCTCCCACGATCTCTTCCAGCACGTCTTCGAGTGTTACTAGTCCCGTTGTTCCGCCATATTCATCAACAACCACTGCCATGTGAATTTTATTTCTTCTGAAAAAGGAAAGAAGAAAACTCAGTTTCATATTTTCCGGTATAAAATAACAGGGGCGCATCAGATCTTTGATACATTTTTCAGATCCAAGATTCATAATGATATCCTTGCTGAATACGGTACCGATGATATTATCTATTGTGCCACGGTAGATTGGAATCCTTGAAAAGCCAGAATCCTTTATTACATGGACAAGATGTTCAAATCCATCTTCAATTTCTACCGCTGTAATATCTATTCTTGGTGTAAGAATCTCCTTTACCTTCGTATCATAAAACTCAAAAGCACTACTAAGCATCTCCCGTTCTTCTTTGTGGATATCAACAAGATCAGGTTCAGCATCATAGACTATGTTCTTGATATCTTCAGAAGTTACACGTATATTTTCATCAAGTAATCCCTTTTCCGAATGTTTTGTAAAGAAACCAGAGATGAGTTCCAATATTTTCACAACAGGGAATAATATGATCTTGAAAAAACCAATTGGAAGGGCTATAAACTTTGAATATTTTTCTGCATACTGAATGGCAAAAACCTTTGGCACTACTTCACCAAAAATCAGAATTATTATTGTCGCAACAAAAATTTCTATCGTAAGAGCAATCGCTTCAGAAGAGCCTGTAATAGCACGGGCAATTTCGAGAGCAGTTATTGCTGCTACAGAGGCAAAGGTCACATTAACGATTGTATTGCCAAGCAGTATTGTAATAAGAAGCTGTTGGGGATGCTTGAGGAGCTGAGGAATATATCTACTTGTCCATTTTGATGAATTCTCAAGTTTCTTGAGATACATACGGGATAGCGAGAATAACGCTGTTTCCGACGATGAAAAAAACGCAGAAAGACACAGAAATCCTAGTAACATTAGTATTTTCAGCAGCATGATATCTCTTCCCCTGAATATCCAAGATATTTCTCTGTCAGCGACTCCATCACCTTTTCATCCTTCTCATTATTATGTTCATACCCGATCAGATGAAGTAATCCATGTACAACCAAACGTCGCACTTCATCCATGAAGATAACGTCGTATTCTTGCGCCTGTATAGAAGCTTTTTCAAGTGAGATATAGATATCTCCAAGGATCTTCAGGTTTCCAGGAAGATATTCAGTATGTACGTTAAAAGAAAGCACATCTGTTGCGCTATCTCTGCCTAAGAATCGTTTGTTCAATTGATGGATTGTTTCATTATTCACAAATACCACATTAAGGATCGTATCCAATGGTAATCTCTCTGCTTCCAGTATATGATGTATTAGTTGAAGCAAACTCCGCTGATCAATCTCGGTGTCAGTCTCATTAATTATCTGTTGATTACTCTTTTCCATTTATTCTGGATACACTATTCGTTTTTGATAGATACCAAGTAAAATAGGCATCATGCTTTCCTGTAAAGTTTTTAATTCCTTTAGTGAAATATCACATTCAGAGAGTTGTTCATTCTCAACCAATCGCTTCAAGGTTTTATTCACTATGTTCTCGATCTCTTCAACTGCGGGTTCTTCAAGTGATTTTGTAGTTGATTCAACAATATCTGCAATCATAACAATAGCAGCTTCTTTTGTTTGCGGTTTTGGACCATCATAATAGAAATCCTTCTCATCAATTTCTTCATTATTCTGCATTGCCTGATTGTAGAAATAACTGATCTGAGTGGTACCATGGTGCTGCTGAATAATTTCAAGGATCGCTTTGGGAATGTGATGCTCTTTTGCAAGTTTTACACCTTCTTCAACATGACGTTTCACGATCTGAGCGCTTTGAGTTGCAGTCATTTGATTATGAACACTTTCCTCTTTGGTCGTGTTTTCTATATAGTATTCTGGATCTTTTGTTTTACCGATATCATGATAGTAACTGCCGACTCGTGCGAGTATCGCATTCGCTCCGATAGCTTTGGCTCCGGCTTCTGCCAGGTTTCCAACAATGATGCAATGGTGATAGGTACCAGAAGCAACTTCAGAAAGTGTCTTGAGAAGTGGATTACTGAAATCCCCCAATTCGAGTAAATGAATATTCGTGATCACCGGCAAACGCTGCTCAACAGGTGCAAGTAATGCCATGCTGCCAACAAGAGAAATACCTACTCCCAGCACCCCCCATTTTATATCATTTAAAATAGTGAGTATCTTGCTGTGATTAATCGCTCCAAAGATGAAAACGAGTGCAATAAAAAAGAGTAACATATAGAACGCTGAATTATAAAAATCTCTTCTACTTCGAGGATTTCCAAGAGGTAACACTGCACTTATCCCGGAAAGACACAGTATAGTTGCTGGTACTACTTTCCATTCAAGGATCGTTAGTATAAGAAAATAATTCACCACAGCAAAAATGATCGCTGCTGGTATATTAATGAGAAAAGCAAGGAGTATGATCGGCATACCGAAAGGAATAATGTATGAAGAAAGAGAGGTTACATTTTTCGTTAAAATAACCAGTAGGGCAATGCCAGCAGTGAATATCATAAAAGTTCTAAAAAAAGAAAAAACATTAAGAAATTCAGGATGAATAAAATAAGAAAGAATGATGAACAATGAAAGGATCAAGAAAATATAAACGAACTGTGCGATTAATGCAAAGATTTTTTCTCCTGATTTTTCCAGCAACATTCTTTTCTGCTCTGCTTGCTCAAGAGCATCGAGTTTCAGGAGCATTTCACTTGTTATCTTCTGATGTTCCTGCACGATGAGCTCGTTCTTCAATACTTCACCAAGAATCTTCTGGACACCTTCACGAGCTCTCTTCCGAGCAAGTTCTGTGGCTTCTGTATCATACAGGATGTTGGGTTGGATTATTACTTGTAAAATCTTTTCAATTAAAACTGTCCATTCATCAGTTCTAAACTCCATTGGGCGTTGATTGAGAATGTAAGATATCGCAGTTGCCTTTGTAAAAAACTCTTTGACCGGCACTTCTTTCTCAGTATTTCCATTGATCACCGTAAGATTTTCTTTTAATGGTTCAATATCTAAGATACCTTGATTTAGTACATTTTTTGTTTGCAGCAGTAGGAACTCATACAGACTTTCCCGATCCTCTTTATTTTCTAACAAAGTAAGTTCTGATTCATTAAAGAGTACCCCTTTTAGGTTGATCCTCTGAATACGAACGGTGGAAACAGAGTCTTCTATATAAGTTTTGTCAAGAGCGCTGAAGAGGTCGTTAATTCTTGTTTGTATATCAAAGATTATATCATTGGAGAATTTGTATTTGGGCAACACTCGTCCTTCGGCCTTTTCTTGTTTGTCTTTTAATATTTCAGGATCTTCATATATATAGAAATTATATGGTGCAACAATGGTCTGATTTGCAATTTGCCCCACATTGAATGATGATTTCCTTACGACAGTATCAGGTTGTGTGAAAAACAAATTCACAATGAAAATTATTATTGCAGTAATACCAACAGCAATAAAAGCTTGTGATATCCTTTTAGTAGGAATATAGGTTTTCATAGATAATAAATATTTTGTGAGGGAATTATTTTGTCAAAGAAAAGAGACTCCTAACCCACAACATATTCATGTATTTAAAAATTCCTTTTTTGATTTACCATGAGATTTATCTCATGGCTATTCACATTATATGATTTTCTATATGTTTTATGTTTTCTCTAACCATGATTGTTTCATGTGATTGTATATGAAAATCAATAAATTTATGCATAAAAAAGCCCCTCACTTCTTATTAAGAAATAAGGGGCTCAAAGAAATCTATTTATTTTAGTCTCGGGGTATTCTAAGTATTTGATTAGGATAAATCAGGTCAGGATCTTTGATCTGATCGGTATTGGCTCTATAAATTTTAGGCCACTGGAATGGATCATTGTAAATCTCAGGATAGCTAGAGATAGTCCAGAGGCATTCACCTTTATAGACTTTCCAGGTTGTGGGCATACCACGAGGGATTTTGAAGACCTGTCCCGGATATATCAGATCTGGGTCTTTTATCTGATCACGATTTGCACGATAAATGATTCCCCATTTTGCAGGATCATTATATATATGCTCATAACCGGAGATCTTCACAAGATAATCACCTTTTACCACTGTGTAGTCATCCTCATAGTACTCACCATAAGGATACATATTTTCCTGAAGCATCTCAATACGATTATCGATCTCGGTAAAGTCATTTTGGAATTGTGGTGCCTTAGCAAGATTATCGCTCTTCAAACTTTCGTATTCAGCAATAAAATTCTTGATTTCCTGATTGCTTTTATAAAGCTCAGAATTAGGAAGCTGATCATAATAGTCGAGACGATTCTTGATCTCGTTCAATTTCTGCTCAAAGGCAACAAGGTCACTATGAGAGACTGTGCCGATATTTGCCATAATCCGATTATATATTTCATCATATTCCTGCTGAACCATCTGGATCTCATCTTTCAGGTCAGCAATTACCTGTTCGTTCTCAGTAATTTGTGAGTAGGAATTTGCCTGACGAACCTGCAGCATCATCATTTCATTCTCGAGATCTTCCCAGTATTTGAGTGTCTCTTCTTTGGAAAGGTCTTTGTACTCTTCTTCTGAGAGGTAACGAACTTCTGCATGAAGGAATGTAGATAGCAGTATAACTAAAACGAATATTGCGATATATTTTTTTAACATATTACTCCTCCCCTAAAAAGCCTTCATCTTTGAGCTGTTGTTCATAGTCTTTGAGGTTTTGGAGTTCCACTTTTTTCTGCTGCAATTCAAGCTGAAGAGTTTCAATCTCTGCATTTTGAGCTGCAACTTGAGCTTCACACTGCTCCACTTTTGCACGAAGATCATCCAGCTCCGTTTGAGATATTGGTGGAGGTGGTTTATGGCAGCATGCAGAAAGTATGAAAAATGCAACCAACAAAAAACTTATTATCTTAAAAAGATTCTTTCCCATACGTTCTCCTTTCAGAGTATGTTTAGATGTTTCTTATTTTTTTAGTTATGATGTGTCAAGTTTTTATTTTTTTTGTCAAGCTATTGGTTAATTATAAATTTTTTATTTTAGTATATTATAGATTTTTTACAATAGATTTACATGTTATCATCTTTATCATTTTTAATCTTGAAGATATAATATACTCCTATCAGAGCAGGGATTACAGAATTAAATAAAAAAATCAGAAATGTCGCAGTAACAGCAAGTTCAGGACTTATACTATATTTAGAAAATACTTCTATGGCAAAGGTCTCCCTCAAACCAAATCCATTAAATGAAAGCGGAATTATATGGGAAATATGAATAAGTGGCACTGATATCATTATCTTAAAAAAACTTATATCAACAAAATTCCTCATCAAGATATAATATTGTGTAAATGTGATAAATACAAATAGAATCTGTGCCAGCATAATCTCGGGAACCTTGTGTAAGTAGTTAACCATATAGGATTGAACGTTCTCATTTTTTGTAAAAAAAGAAAAGAGATAAATAATATATGGGAGGAAAATAACGCCAACTACAACAACGAGTTTTATTATCAGATTCACACTGGAAAAATAGAAAATAGCTGCTATTGAGGCAAAAAAGAGATTTTTCCAGGTTAGAAAAACTCTCTCGACTCCAATGGAGGCAAGGGTTGCTTTTTTCTTATTATTCACAAAGTATATTTTACCCACCACACCAATCCCACCGGGACCAAGAAAACGTAATGCTAGACCAACAAAATAAGATGTTAGTATTTCATATTTTTTTGGCTTATAGCCCGAATTGAGTTTAAGGTATTTGCCCCAATTGTATGATTGAATTAACAGTTTAGTCACTGTCGTACATATAATCAAAAGTAAGATCCAGATCTTGATTGAAAAGAAATCCCGTAATAGTATATGAAAATTAATCTTTTGAAAAATAAAATACAAAATAAGAGCTGTTATGATTAATTTTAAAACAATCATGAATGTCTTTGACGATCTTGAAAATTTCATAACACTACTTCCATGTCCATTTACCAAACAATCCCAAAATTGAATAATAGATTAAATAGTAAGGGTAAAGGACAATATAAATCAAATCAGATATATACATTTTTTCTTTATGAACCAACAAACCACACATCCAGAATATAAGAAATGAAGCATAATATATAATAGGACTTATCCACTCTTGAACAATCATCAGATGTATAGGAACATAGAGATAGAATATAAAAATCATTACTGAAAGAAATTTATAGAGCGGTGATGATAAAGAAAATTGCCCATATCTTCTTTTCTGCTGATTTATATGGTCATCAATTTGTGGATTTGTAAATACTTTGCACTGGGGATTATATTTTATCTTATAATCTGTTTTTTTAATTAGATTTAACAGTAGTTTATCTTCACCACATTTGAAGTTTTTGATCTTCTCAAATCCCCCGACTTCGATGTATGCTTCTTTGTTAATATATAAATTACGACCATTATTACTAAATGGGAAACCAAGATTGATAGTTGCACAATAAAAATCTGCGGTAAGTATTTGTGTAAATCTTCTGAAAGATGAGACATTGACCTCAGGCGAATATCCCACAACCATGCCCGTATCGTTCTCAACAAACCAGTTATATACTTCCAACCAGTCTTCAGGAACAATACAATCAGCATCCGTAAATAGGAGGTTACTGTATTTTGCCCTTTCAATTCCTTTCTTTAAGGCATATTTCTTACCCTTAAAATCATCACTTTTTTTAGTAATAGATACCATATGCCTATTTGCCTTGTCTTCGCAGAATTCCGAAATTAAAATGCCTGTTTGATCTGAGGAAGCATCATCTACAAGGATTATCTCATACAATTCATAGGGATAATCCAGTGTGTTAAGGGATGCAAATAAAGTGGAAAGATTCTCTTCCTCATTTCGACATGGAATTATAATAGAGTAACGTAATCTTTTATAGTTGGTCGTTTTTTTGGTACAACTCAATCCAACACTAAGAAGAATGAGTAATAAAGAAAATAGTAGAAAAATCGGCATGTTGTATAAAATTAAGGATCTCCCGGTCAGTCATATAAATTGGATTCGAGAGATCCCTCCAATGAATCAATGCTCATTCGGAATTACTTGAGGAGATCAGAATTTCTCTTCCTTTTTTTTCTCATGTTCAAGCACATGTATCCTGTCAGCTCTAATCAGAATCTTTGAAATGGTCTTTCCCTCATTGTTTTCCCATTGGTTGAGTTTTAGACTTCCTTCGACAATAATCGGGCTTCCTTTCTCTGCTCTGTCCTCGATCTTTTTTGCCTGATTTCCCCACGCTTCAACATCCACGTAGGTTGTTTCTTCCTGCCAGTTGTTATCTTTATCCTGGTAGGAACGATTGTTAGCAATGGTAAAAGTAGTGACCTTAATATTTTTTTCACCGACTTCTTTTACTTCGGGATCCCGGACAACATTACCACCAATAACTATTGTGTTCAGGTTTGGAGTTCTTCTGCTCATTTTAAGCCTCCTTTATATGTTCTTAACTCAATGAGCACTTAATAAAATGGAAAATAGTATTTTTTTGTCAAGAAATATGAAAATTGTCCAAAAATTTACTGGTCATATTTATTTGAACAAGCTTATAAAATAAGTAAATATATCAAACCTATTACACAGATACCCACAAATACATTCATAACAGTTCCGATCTTGAAAAAATCAGAGAAACGATATCCACCAGCAGAATACACCATCAAATTTGTCTGATATCCAATCGGGGATGCAAAGCAGGTTGATGCACCAAGTGCTAGAGTCAGCATTATTGCCTTTTGGCTTACTGCGGGTACTGAGTGAGAAACTGAAAGTGCAATAGGAAATACAATAGCAGCAGCTGCATTATTTGTAATAAGCAATGTGAATGCACTCGTGAGAATAAAAATTCCGATAATTACACCAATAGGTCCAAGAAAACCTAAGGTATTTGTAAAGAATATTCCGATAGAATGTGCTAGTCCAGAATTTGAGATTCCTTTTGCAATACCAAACGAGCATGCGATTAGTATAAGTACTCCCCAATTTACAGAATAGGTTGCATCTTTTGGACTGATTATTCCGGTAGCCATCATAAATACTGCAGCAACAGCCGCCGCAAAGATGATCGGAATTAAACCGCTTGCAGCAGATATGATCATTGCAAGAAGGATCACAAGTGCAAGGTTACCCTTCCATTTTGGCTTTTCATAAATATCTAAACTTGATGTCACAAGTGAAAAATCTCTTGAGTTATACCAACGCTTTTCAAATCCCTTTTTTGCAAGCAAGAAAAGCGTATCATTCGGCTTAATTACTATATCACCGACTTTTTGATTGATCCTCTCACCACTTCTGTGGATTGCTAATATGACAGCATTATATATGTTTCTAAAATTACTGTCACGAACTGTTTTCCCAATCAAAGGGGAGGAGTTTGAGATTACTGCTTCAAAGGTTCGGATTTTGTCTGAATCAAGATTTTTTACATCAAATTCCTTGTCTGGAACAGTGATAAGTCCTGGAATTTTCTGGAGTTGGAAGATTGTTTCTGGCAAACCTGTAAAAAATAATCGGTCACCTTCTAAAATAAACTCATCTGGCGTTATTGGTGCGATTACATCTCCATTCCGACAAATCTGAAATAGAAAGAGTCCCTGTAAATGACGCAGGTGTGCCTGTTCTACTGATCTGTTGAGATGTGGATATTTTTTGCCAACACGCATTTCAACAACAAACTCGCGTGTTTGATCTCCAAGTTTTGCGATTACATCTTTCCTGTCCGGTAACAGTTTTTGTCCGAAAAGCGCAATAAAAATAATGCCGAGAATTGCGACTGGTATACCTATCTGAGTGATCTCAAAAAATGAGAATCCTTCATAGCCATTTTCCAGAAGAAGTCCATGAACCACAAGGTTCGTACTTGTACCGATGAGTGTACATGTACCACCAAGTACTGCTGCATAAGAAAGTGGAATAAGAAATTTTGATGCTGAGAGATTGTTTCTCTTTGCCCAGCTTTTAACTATCGGGATCAATGTTGCTACGATCGGAGTATTATTGAGAAACGCTGAAAGTCCTGCAACTGGAAACATCAACCTGATATATTTCTGTGTATCGCTATTTTTCCTTGAACCGAGAATCAATATAATAAACCGTTCAAAAGCACCAGAACTTTGTAATGCTGCGCTTACTACAAAAAGAAAACCAACAGTCAGCATACCTTTGTTTGAGAAACCAGCAAATGCTTCATTAACTGTTATCACACCACCTGCAATTAACAACAAAAGTGCAGAAAAAACAATCCCGGCAGGATTGAACCATTCTTTTGCAAGAGAGATGATCATCAGAAGAATAACGGTAGTTGTATATATTAATGGAAACATGTTTTACTTTGTTTTATAGAATTTCATGAATATCATTTCGATGAAAAAGTTGCCCATTCTTGAGAAGGTCGGTTAATCAAATAACCTTTCAGCCAATCATATTGTGGATGTAGTTCAATAAATTCCTCGGCATCAAACGGTGTTCCGCAAGAGCTGCCCCATCGTGCCCACATCTTCATTTCGCCAGCCATTCTACTATCGACCACCTTACCATCCACACATCCTTGCGGTGCATAAGGTAATCGTTCTGGCCAATACTGCATAGGATCGAGATCATAGTGGCTGCAAATATTACGACTGCACATATTTTCTTCACCAAGATATACATCATAATGATCTCCGAGAAATGTACGTGCGAGTTCTGTATCGATCTTACCCTTATAACCTTCAATGAGCTCATTCCAACGAATCCGACGAGCTCCCATCGGTTTTCTTATATCGGAATAACCGGAATTTGAGCATTCCTGATTTCTTATTTTAAGATCAATAGCTACATTATAGCCAGCATAATATCCATTTGAAGTACTCTCGAAACTGTCGTATTTCAATCCTTGCTCAAAACGAGCGATCTCATTTGTATTGATATCACCAAGCAACCAGCTATTAGCATAGGCTCCATTATTGCCCTTTTGCATTATCTGCACCCATTCATTAATAGTCTTTGCATATTGCATAGCTTGTCTTTCTCGCATAAACTCCGGAGTACCATTTTCATCAAAGCCAGAGTAGCCACCAATCGTAGTTTCAGTACCGATTATTCCTGCGGAAGTAATAAAATAATCAGTGCTGCTATCGATCAGACCTGCTGCTGATTGCATTAAAATTCTAAAACCCTCATCAGGCTGGAGATCCATCATGATATTTACATACTGCCCCGCAGCATAGAGATTCCAGGTATTATGAGCCATTACGATCTTCCCATCTTCTGTATAATCACCTGTCGCAATAAATGCACTGCACTTATCATTCTTTAAGGGCATTTCACCAACGATAGTGGGGCCACCAATAATCCAACAGTTCTGTGAGACCGTTCCATGCAAGGATCTCTTTATAAGAGATCTCATATCCTGCCTTTGTTGCACCAGCTGCAATTCCTTTCATTTCCTGAACATACTCATCCTCGATTTTTGATGCGAACATGTCATTCGCATGTTCGATAAAGAAATTAAAATCTTCACCAGTGTACCATTCAGCCAGGAACTTGTTGACACGCAATGTCTCTTCCAATTCATCAGCAAGTAGATAGCCATGCTGAAAACCTCTTTCAAAAGGATCACCTTCGATGTGAATGAATACCCAGCCATCCTTAGTATGTCGATCAGCTTTTTGTAACCATTCTTTTTCCTGCTGTGTAAGTTCGTTTGCATGAACTATTGAAAGACATGCAAATATAAGAATAATAGATACGATACTTTTTTGCATATTCGTATGCATATTCTCCTCCTATGCCATTTATTTTGAAGGATGTATAAATTTAATTAGATTATTTTCTTTTTCCTAAGATAATCGATTATCTTATTAGCAGATTCTTCTACTGATAGTTTATCCGTATCTATGATGATCTCTGGATCTTCTGGTTCTTCATAGGGCGCTGAAATACCGGTAAATTCGGGTATGACTCCAGCTCGTGCTTTTTTATAAAGACCTTTCGGATCTCTCTTTTCGCACACATCAAGAGGAGCTTTCACATATACTTCTATGAATTCGCCTTCAGGTAAAAGTTCCCGATTTGCATCACGATCTTTTCTATACGGTGAGATGAAAGAGGTGATTGCGATCATACCGGCATCTGTAAAGAGTTTTGCGACTTCGCCAATCCTGCGAATGTTCTCTTCTCTATCTTCGGGAGAAAATCCAAGGTCCTTGTTAAGTCCATGCCTTATATTGTCGCCATCAAGTATGAATACCTGTGCGTTATTTTCAAAGAGTTGAGCCTGCAATTCTACAGCTATCGTTGATTTGCCTGAGCCAGAAAGACCTGTCAGCCATATCACGACACCTTTATGTCCATTTTGTTCTTCACGATCCTTTTTTGATATTCCACTTTCGTGCCACGTGATGTTCTTACTTTTTATCATGTTCATTCTCCTTTCTGAGTATAGAATTTCATCAATATATCAGCAACGGGTTTTCGCATAATCCTTTGATCAACTTCTTCACCTATGTGCAGTTTTCTTCTCACTTCTTTACCAGAGATGTTCACAGGGTGATATCCTTTTGGTGCATATTCTTCTATCAATCCTACACGGTCAATCTCCTCAAAGAAAGCTGCAAAACCTACATTCAATGGTTTTATTTTGAGTTCTCCCCTGAGGTTATTGAATATTTCTTGTGCGTCGAAATCTCCCCATGCTGGAGATCCATCATCAAAAGGGGCATCTGCGTGTTTTCTGCCGATGATGATATCAGTAAATCCGAAATTTTGTCGATATATCGCATGCATGATTGCTTCTTTGGGACCAGCGTAGAACATTTTTACATCCATTGCAACAAGCATTATATGATCTTTGAATGTCATACCTTTCTCTTTCCAGAGAACTTCATCGCGATCTCCCTCACCGATGATCCCACTATCAATAAGCACCTCATAAGTTCGCATTCTAACATCAGCTGGAACATCATCAGATTTTGTCGCCCCAACGAGAGGATTAAGCACAGCACCCGCATTATATCCTTCTCTGATCAATGTTTCCAATCCATAAATCAGTGCATATTCATGTGCTCTGTGTAGAGGATTTCTTGTCTGAAAAGCGACAACTCGTTCCCAATCCTTTTCTTTGAATATTTTTCTTGTCTCTGCTGGTGCATACATATATTTTTCATAGTAATGCGTGTGCTTTGGTTCAAAAGCCCATATTTCTCCACCAAGCAGATAATCGCGTGGATCATCGTTTATAATTCTTGGACCAGGATGATCATTTCTATCTGTTCCATAGACTGCTTTATTATATCTATCTTTATCAAAATGAAAGATATCTGAGATCTTTAATGAGCCGACAGATTCACCTTTTTCATTCTTGACCTCAACGATTTCACCAACGGTTAACGCATTTGCTTCATCCTTAAAAATGGGAAAGGATATGGGAATCGTCCACGCATATTTTTTCCCGTTTCTTACAATAACCTCCTCATCCAATACCTGGTGGAATTCTTTTTCTCCCATTGGTCCGGTGATTGGAGATAATAGCCCATTTGCTATACTGTAAAACATAGAGAGATCTGCATCGCTTATGATGTAGCTTTTCAGGTTCGTTAATGAATCAGTGAATTCGTGTTTTTTTCTTTGAGGGACAACTCTGTTTACAAGTCCCATTCCGCCATGAGGCTCAGGTAGGTTGTGTGACATAATTTTTTCCTTTTTCTTTTTATTTAATAATTATTTTTCCTAAAGTCAGCAAGCCAAGTGCTGCTGTACATATTCCAATGACCAATCGTAGCTTTGTTGTGGGCATCTTTTTTACTGTTATTCCAGAAAGAGGAACCGAAAGTAGACCTCCTCCAACGAGGAATGGAGCCAAAGACCAATCAATACTCTTTGTCATGATGACATATAGGATAAGACCTACAAAGCATGTCAATCCTTCTGCGAAAGAAGTAATGCCGATTGCATTTTTTCCATCAATGCCAGAGAGTAATTGTCCGCTTGTGACCACAGGTCCATATCCCCCGCCACTTATGCCTTTATTAAAGGATGCGACGACACTCAATCCTACGATTTTTTTCCATGAAAAATTATATACCTTCTTATTTGTAATAAGTATCAATATTCCCATGGAGAGTATAAGTAATCCAATATAGAGTTTCACATAAAATTTAGGTAAGCTCACAGCTATACTAACAGCACCTATAGTACCAATAATACTGCACAAGGCAATCAATAAGGAAATCTGCAAATGTTGCGGAAGATACTGTCTGAGGTTGGCAACAAGGTTCATCTGGTGATTATGAAGTGCTAATTTTCCATTTGGTAACAGATTCACATTCCCCATTTTATGATGAAAAAGACCTGCAGCGATTCCAGTGAATAATTCTGATAAAAGAATACTTGGCACTATCTGCATAGGTTGATATCCTAATAACAAAAGAATAGGTGTAAGGGATGTTCCATATCCCATTCCAAGGGTTGAATCGAAATACTCCGCCACAAAAGCCAGTAAAGCTATCGGTATCCCGACCTGCAAAAGGAATGTCCATTCCATTAGTACCTCCACTAATTTTGTGTAGTAGTGAAGGATTTAACAGCATGTTGTCAAGATATTCTATATACTTTATCAGCTTTATAGACTATAATCAATTATATCAAATCTGATATTGTAGTATTTTCTAGCTTGTTTGAGGCATAATCCCGAATGTCCCGAAGAAGTACTTTCAGTTTCTGGCACTTCTCAATCGGGGTAGCTTCATAGTAATGAAGACTTACGGAAACGACTGGAGCGAGAGGTCCATCAATGCTTCTTATGACCTCGGCAGTTGTAATTTTTGAGGGATCTTTTGATAATTTATATCCACCGCTTGGACCACGCACACTACGCACGAATCCTGATTGTTTCAATAAAATTAGGATTTGCTCAAGGTACTTTTGAGGAATTTCATTAGTTTCTGCCAGATCTGATATGGTAACCAGTTTCTTTTCAAAATTTCGTGCGAGATCTACAAGGGCAAGAAGTGCATATTCGCTTTTTCTTGAAAGTCTCATAATTATCAAAACACCTTTTCAATAAATGGAAGAACATAAGTATCATCAACCTGCATACCCAATGGAATATCTTTCTTTGTTGAACCATGAAAATCTGAACCAGCGGTGATCAAAAGATTATACTTCAGGGCTAAATACTTATAAAAGGATTCCTGCTCGGTAGTATGTTTTGAATAAAACACTTCAATTCCCATCAATCCAAATCCAGTGAGTTCTGCTACTAATTGTTCAAGGTCAGTATCATCCAGTTTTGTTTGATATGGATGCGCAATCACAGGAATGCCACCTGCATCTATGATAAGCTTGATTGCTTTTCTCGGCTCCAGGCGCTTCTTGTTCATATAGAGAGGTTTTCCTTTGTCGAGATATTTGTCAAACGCCTCCTGATAACATTTTACATATCCCTTTTTCAAAAAGAGATTTGCAAAATGCGGTCGTCCGATCAATTCTCCTCCTGCTTCCTTCTTCAGTTCGTCAATTGTGATATCAAAGCCAAGTTTTTTCATGTTGTCGAGCATTTTCTTATTACGTTTTAGTCGAAAATCCTGAAGCTCACGCAAAGTTTTCGTTAGCTCCGAATGATGGGGATCAAATCCATATCCCAAAATATGAAGTGTTTTGGAAAACTCTGCACTTATCTCAACTCCATTTATAAATTTTAAGTTATCAGGAATGTCATATATTTTTTCTAATCCATCGATAGTGTCATGATCCGTAAGAGCAAGGTATTGCAATCCCTTTCGAGAAGCTTCATTCACTAATTCCTGTGGAGTCAGTGTGCCATCAGAAGCTGTACTGTGAGTGTGTAAATCGAGTAACATGCCTTATCCTTGACGCACTTCGTGCTACTCACTTATCAAAAAGATTTTTTATAAGTGACTATTTAGAACTGGATTATGCGTCGTTGTTTTAATTTTTAAAGCTTTAATTCTTTTTCTAAAATTTCTTTTTTATCTACTTTTTCCCACGAAAAATCTGGATCTGTTCTCCCAAAATGACCATATGCGGCAGTTTTCTGAAAAATCGGACGTCGAAGTTTGAGATGATCAATGATCTCATGTGGAGTTAATGGAAAGTGTTTTCTGATAAGTTCAATGATCTTATCGTTTTCCACTACTCCGGTTCCAAAAGTCTCAACCCACACACTCAATGGTTCAGCAATGCCGATTGCATAGGCTATCTCAATCTCAAATCGCTCTGCAATACCTGCTGCAACAATATTCTTTGCAATATAACGAGCCATGTATGCTGCACTGCGATCTACTTTTGTGGCATCCTTACCCGAGAATGCTCCACCGCCATGCCTCCCCATTCCACCGTAGGTATCCACGATGATCTTTCTACCGGTAAGACCAGCATCTGCCTGTGGACCACCCATCACAAATGCTCCAGTAGGATTTACATGAAATACCGTGTTGACATCGATGAGATCTTTGCATACTGGTTTAATAACATGATCGATAATATCCTGCTGTATTTGTTGGATGTCCATACCTTCTTCGTGCTGATTTGAAACGACAACGGTGTGTACTCTTTTGGGAACATTCCTATCATATTCAATAGTGATCTGAGCTTTCCCGTCAGGTCCAAGATAAGGTATAACCTTTTCTTTTCTCACCTGTGCAAGTCTGTAAGTCAGCTTATGGGCTAACATTATTGGAAGAGGCATCAGCTCTTCGGTTTCTGTACAGGCATAGCCGAACATCATTCCCTGATCTCCTGCTCCTTGCTGTTTCTTATGCGTATTATCCTCATTCACACCAATCGCAATATCATGAGATTGTGGGATAATACTTGAAAACACTCCGCAGTTTTCGTAATCGATGCCAAGTTTACTATGGGTATAACCTATTTGTTTTAGGGTTTCTCTCACTATTGAATCGATATCAACAAACCCTTTTGTAGTGATCTCTCCAAACACCCATACTGCACCATTTTTTACTGCAGTTTCAGCTGCAACTCTAGAATATTTATCCTGTTTTAGACATTCATCAAGAACTGCATCGCTTACTTGATCGCATATTTTATCCGGGTGACCCTCGGTTACAGATTCAGAACTAAATAGATACCTATTATTCATGTCATTTTCCTTTACTAATATCTATAATGCTCAGGTTTGTATGGTCCATCAGGATCGACACCAATATAATCAGCTTGTTCCCGAGTCAGATGTGTTAATTTCGCCCCGATCTTATCAAGATGTAACCGGGCAACCTCTTCATCAAGCTTCTTAGGAAGCCGATACACTTTCTTATCAAATTTATGCTGCCAGAGCTCAATTTGAGCCAGCACCTGATTTGTAAATGAATTACTCATCACAAAGGAAGGATGTCCAGTCGCATTACCAAGATTTACCAAACGACCTTCTGAAAGAAGAATGATCGAATGTCCATCGGCGAATTGAATTTCATCAACCTGTGGTTTGATATTTATTTTTTCAACTCCAGGGGTCTCATAAAGTTCATCAACCTGAATTTCATTATCAAAGTGCCCGATATTACACACAATGGCTTTGTCCTTCATCTTCTGCATATGTTCCACTCTAATAACATCCTTGTTTCCTGTTGCAGTCACAAAAATGTCTCCTATCTCAACTACTTCTTCAAGAGTGACAACTTCATAACCTTCCATAGATGCCTGGAGTGCACATATCGGATCGATTTCTGTGATATATACCCTGGCACCAAAGCTATTCATTGACTGAGCACATCCCTTGCCAACATCTCCATAACCGCAAATTACAACTTTTTTCCCTGCAATCATAATATCTGTGGCACGTTTGATGCCGTCTGCCAGAGATTCTCTGCAGCCATAGAGGTTATCAAACTTTGATTTTGTCACAGAATCATTCACATTGATTGCGGGGAATAGTAGAGTTTCATTTTTCATCATCTGGTATAATCGATGTACTCCAGTAGTTGTCTCTTCACTCACCCCTCGAATCTTTGATGCGATCTTATGCCACCTGTCAGGATACTGCTGCATATCTTCGAGTATGGTCTTATGTAATAATCTCATCTCTTTGTTTGAGGTTTCTGATTCAAGAAGCTTGCCAGTGTTCTTATATTCTTCTTCCAGCTTATACCCCTCATGGATAAAAAGTGTCGCATCTCCTCCATCATCCACGATCAGGTCAGGACCTTGCTCAGAAGCGAATAATAATGCTTGTTTTGTACACCACCAGTATTCTGTTAAGGTTTCTCCCTTCCAGGCAAAAACCGGAATGCCAGCTTCTGCAATTGCTGCTGCAGCATGATCCTGAGTGGAAAAAATATTGCAGGAAGCCCACCTTACTTCTGCACCAAGTTCGACCAACGTTTTGATCAGCACCGCAGTTTGAATCGTCATGTGAAGACTACCCGTTATTTTGGCTTCTGCAAGTGGTTTTGACTTTCCATATTTTTCTCTTAAAGCCATCAATCCTGGCATCTCTGCTTCGGCAAGTGCTATCTCTTTCTGTCCAAAAGATGCTAATGTAATGTCTTTTATCTTATAATCTATATTTTCCATATCGACAAAGTAATATTAATCAAAAATGTTTGTAAATTTTTATATTAAAGATTTTATCTGTTTATGAATAATGAATCTTGGAGTTACTACTTAAAATCAATAAATCTATCCCTCCCTCAGAATTTATTCAAATACTGTTGAGTTTTAAATTAATTACCTATTTCGATCGTTTTCTTATTGTTTCTCTCAGCTGGTGGGATTCTGATTCGGTGTCCTCTGCGGTCAACTTTCGTCTCATCATATTTGTCACCAATATTGTCTTCGGGGTCGTCTGGATGTATCACAAGTCCATCGATCAACTCATTAAGGAATTTATCGAAATTTTCCCAGAAGAGAGCATCTGATTCTTTAACAATATTGTTAGCTGTGTCATTTGCGCAGAGAGCTGAGGTCAAAAACATCGAAAAGATAATCGAAAAAGCGAAACAAAGTATTAATATTTTTTTCATATTTTTTTTCAAGCTCATTATTTTCGGTTAAAGAAAATCTCTCAAAATCTTTGTCAATAAAAAAATAAATTTCTTAAAATTTTTGGAATTAATCAGTTACTTTCTTGATCTTTTCAATTATATAATCTTGTTGTTCATCAATAAGCTCAGAATATATTGGAATAGACAATACTTCCATTGCAGCTTTTTCCGATTCAGGAAGATCACCTTTTTGATAACCCAGATAGGAAAAACAGTCCTGCAAATGCAACGGTACAGGATAGTAGATTGCATTTCCTATCTGTGATTCATTCAGATATTCTTGCAACTCATCTCTATGCGGAGTTCTTAGTGTGTATTGATTATAGATCATTCGATTGTATGATTCCACATATGGTGTTATCACAGAATCTTTCAATCTTTCATTATAATATTCTGCGTTCTTCTGGCGCTCCTCATGCCAGTTGTCGAGTAATGGAAATTTAACCAGTAGTACTGCAGCTTGAATGGTATCAAGTCTGAAATTTCCACCAATTATTTTATGATAATATTTCGGTTTACTACCATGCTGTCTGAGCACACGAAGTCTTTCGGCAAGTTCTTCATTATTTGTGGTTACAATTCCACCATCTCCGCAACAGCCGAGATTTTTACTGGGGAAGAAAGAGAAGCAACCCATATCCCCAAGTGAACCAGCACGTTTTCCCTTATATTCCGCACCTATTGCCTGGGCAGCATCTTCAATAACAGCAATTCCGTACTTTTGTGCAATTTCGTTGATTGCATCCATTTCGGCACATTGGCCAAATAGATGAACAGGAATGATTGCCTTGGTTTTCTTTGTAACCTTTTCTTCAATAAGGTCAGGATTGATATTGTATGTCTTAGGATTAATATCCACAAAAACCGGTTTTGCGCCAACTCTGAAGATAGAGCCAGCTGTGGCAAAAAATGTGAAGGGAGTAGTAATTACTTCATCTCCTTCTTGCAGATTCAAAGCCATCAAAGAAATAATCAGTGCATCTGTACCAGAGGACACACCAATTGCATGTTTACAATGGCAATACTCCGCTACTGATTTTTCTAGTTCAGATATTTGTGGTCCATTGATAAATCTCTTTGATTCAAACACCTCTTTCATTGCTGTGAGAATGTCATCTTTTATGGGCTCATACTGAGCTTCAAGATCGAGCATGGGAACTTTCATATAATTCTCCTACATATTCATTTTTTTTGTTAATCAATCAACTTAATATGTTTTGCGTCAATTTCTATCGCAATTGCTTGTCTTATCAAATTAATATTCAAAACTAATTTATATGATCCCTTTTTATAAGAGATCTTTCCTTCGTAATCCTTAAATGGTCCTTTTATGATTTTCGCCTTTCTTCCTCTTGTGAGATACTTATGAGGGACTACTTCAACCCCTTCAGATTTTGCGTCGATGATCTGTTGAAGCTCTTTAACAAGTTTGTCCTGATCAGTTGCAGGTATGAAGGTTACCAGTAAGCCTGTACGATAGAGCGTTATTTTTTGTTCGTGATTACAGTTGCAGAAAATATATCCTGAAAAAAGCGGTTTAGTGAAACGAACCACACGATTCTGATAATATCTTACACTATCCTGTAATGGTAAAAAATAACTTATTCCATAATCAACACAGGCGTTGGCCACACGCTTTTCATGCCGGGGCTTTGTATACACCGCATACCATTTAGAATTCGGCATGCATTTCAGCTCACCGAACAGTTCTTGAACTTCCACTTGATTTGATTTTTGTTTCATGATTAAATTTCGGTTAATGCTATGTTGCTAGATTCCTTGTCAACAAAAAAAGCACGAAAATGAATTCGTGCTTTGAATAAACTATAGCTATTTTGGCTACATTGGAATACTTATCTACGGAAATTTCTATTTTCTCTCTTGGGACGAGCAAAATCAACTTTCATGTTTCGACCGTTGAATTCTTTACCGTCAAGCGCTTCTTTTGCAGCTTCAGCTTCAGAGGATTCTGCAAATTCAACAAAACCAAAGCCTTTACCTGTGATGATAATAACTTCTGCTACTTCACCATATTCAGAAAAGATCTCGGAAAGTTGTTCTTTCGTGATAGCATAATCAAGGTTGCCAACATAGAGCTTCTTGTTCTCCATTTTATTCTCCTATTCTTATTTGGCCTCTATAGGGAAATGACATAATAGAAAAAGCTCTATTCTCATTTAACCTTACTTCGAACCTTATATTCCGTGAAAGGAATACTGTAATTTGACAATTTGATATAAACCCATAAACTCGTCAAGAAGTATAATATTTATTCTGTCAAAAATGGCGGAGAGAGTGGGATTCGAACCCACGGTCCACCAAAAAGCGGACAGCGGTTTTCGAGACCGCCCAGTTCAACCACTCCTGCATCTCTCCAAAAAATGGCGGAGAGGGCGGGATTCGAACCCGCGGTAAGCTTTTGACCTACACACGCTTTCCAAGCGTGCTCCTTAAGCCAGCTCGGACACCTCTCCGTTAATTCATCGTTTTGAATGAAAAAATCTCTTCAAAATCTCACTGCATTCAACATGCAAAATACCGGACACCACCCTGGGATTGTGGTTCAATCTTGTGTCATACAATATATTATAAAGAGAACCAGCTGCGCCATTTTTTGCATCAAATGCACCAAATATCACCGCATCAATTCTTGAAAGAACAAGTGCTCCTGCACACATACAGCAGGGCTCTAATGTTACATACAATCTGCATCCATGAAGCCACTTCCCAACTTTTTCCCGTGCTTTTTCCAACGCAAGCATCTCTGCATGGGCTATTGAATTTCCCATGGATTCCGTTTGATTATGCGCCTTTGAAATGATTTTCTCATCCTTCACAATCACTGCGCCAACTGGAATCTCATCTTCATCAAAAGCTTTTTGAGCTTCTTTGAATGCATAACGCATCCAGTATTTATCAGAATGTGCTTTCATAGAATGTGACCCTTTATTCATTGCATGGTTTCATTGTCAATTTTTCCTCACTCATCGAAATTTATGATAAACAATAAAAGAATTGACCTCAAATTCGTCACGTCAATAAACTATCAAAAATTTATCGCTGAAAAGGATATTGAATGTCATCATTTTTTTCTTCGATACTCAATAGTGTTGATTATTGCCTTGTGGGTTTACGTAATCTTGTCAGTCATCATATACTTTTTGCGATCGGAGTGGTCCTCATAGTTGGATATCTTTTAGGGAAACTCGCTGACAAATTAAAACTTCCTGCTGTCACTGGCTATATCATCGCAGGTATTCTTCTTGGAGAATCCATCGGAAAGGTTATCGAACTCAAGATGGTGCATGCCTTGCGTCCCATCACAGAAATTGCTCTTGGATTGATCGCCCTTGCAATCGGAGGGGAGTTTTCCAGAACAAAATTAAAAGCCATTGGTAAAGGAGTTGTGATACTCACCTTTTTTCAGATCGGGCTAACTTTTGTTCTGGTTAGCGGCGCATTGATACTTGTCGGTTTTAGATATGAATTCTCTCTCCTCCTTGGAGCTATAGGAACAGCAACTGCTCCTGCTGCTACAGTTGCCATTGTGCAGTCATTGCGAGCAAGAGGAAAGTTCATTGATTATCTTTATGGTTTAGTTGCTTTGGATGATGCAGGTTCAGTCATACTTTTTGGTCTGGTATTTGCGTTTGTAGGTCTTACTTTGCCAAATACAACTGGCATTCCTAATAGACCATTTCTAATGATATTAACAGCTTTAGGAGAGATCTTTCTCTCGATTATCATTGGTATTGTCGTTGGCTTTATTATGCACAAAGCAACTTATAAAAAGCAGAGTACAAGTGAGATTATGATCATTTCGTTGGGAATGGTCTTCATTGTGATAAGTCTGGCGCATCCGCTACATATTTCACCTCTTATTACTAACATCGTAATTGGCGCTACACTAGTGAACCTTTCTCATAAGAATCAGAGAATATCCAGAATTCTTGAGAATCTCACACCTCCGATCTACGCAGCATTTTTTGCAATCGCAGGGACTGAATTGCAGCTCGGTATTTTTGCACAACCCGGTATTCTCATCCTTGGTGTGGTATTTGTAATCGCCCGCATGGTCGGCAAGTATCTTGGTGTATATTTGGGTGCAATTTCTGCAAGATTTGATAAAAAAACAAAAAAATATCTCGGGATTTGTATGTTTCCTCAGGCTGGAGTAGCGATTGGTCTTGTGCTCATGACACAAGCATCTCCTATCATTGCTAACGCAACTCCTGTAATGCAGACGCTTGCAATCAATATGGTAAATATCGTCATTTTCTCCGTATTTATAAATGAACTCTTAGGTCCTGCTCTCTCAAAATGGGCAATTATAAAGGGAACCGGTATCAAAGCGTAATAAAGGATCATTATGATTTTATATGAAAAACTCGATAAAGATTGCTGTACTGTATCATTTGAAGCAAAAAAGAAAGATGATGCATTACACGAGATCGTGAAACTTCTCAAGAAAGCTCCCCAATTAAAAGATATTCCTTCAAAAGTAATATATGATGCACTTAAAGCAAGAGAAGATCTTGGTAGTACAGGACTTGGGGGTGGGATTGCAATTCCACACGCAAAAATTGATAGAATTGATGATTTCATTCTGGCTTTAGCCGTTTCGAAAAAAGGGGTATCTTTTGATGCATTAGACAATCGGAAGGTACATATTTTCTTTGCATTAGTAGGTCCAAAGAACTCCCCGAATGAACATCTAAAAATGCTTTCGGCAATTTCCCGAATACTCAGAGATGAAGATATCAAGAATGAACTACTCGCATCAAAATCTGCAGAATCACTTTATGAAACCCTTGTGATGAGCTGCAGGGAGAGTAGCCGAAAAGAGCTTCCAAAGGAAAAGAAGAAACTTTTAATGATTATTTTATACGAGCAGAAATTCCTTGAAGATATTATGGAACTCTTTCTTGAACTGGGTGTGAAAGGTTCAACGGTCATTGACTCCCAGGGCATGGGAGGTATTCTTACCAAAGTACCGCTTTTCGCTGACTTTATAAATTTCCTTGGAGAAAATAAAAATTACAGTAAAACTATCTTTGCAATAATCGGCGAATCAGAACTTCATACAATTATTCGTGGCGTAGAAGATATCCTCGGTGATCTGGACAAAAGAGGAGGAGCATCCATCATTGCCCTTGACATCCATTTTGCAAAAGGAACCATGGAGTATATGTAAATCAAAAGGAGTGTCATGAAAAAAATATCATTCTTACTTGTTTTACTTATTATCACAATTAATGTAATTGCAGATCCACCTGCCACTTTTGACCTCAGAAATTATAATGGACAAAATTATGTCACCACCGTAAAAAATCAACAGGGTGGTACATGCTGGACACATGGCGCAATGGCGTCTATTGAAGGTAACCTGCTTATGACGGGCGCATGGGCTGCAGCAGGTGAAATCGGCGAACCAAATCTTGCTGAATACCATCTCGACTGGTGGAATGGATTCAACCAATTTAACAATGACGACCTTACCCCACCTTCAGGAAATGGACTTGAGGTTCATCAGGGTGGTGATTATCTTGTAACAGCAGCATATCTCTCTCGCGGAGAGGGTGCTGTGCGGGATATCGACGGACAATCTTACAGCACCGCACCAGCTCGATATGAGCCGAGCTATCATTATTATTATGTTAATGATATCGAGTGGTACGTTGCAGGAAGCGACCTGAGCAATATAAATACCATAAAAAATAAAGTTATGGAAAATGGCGTCATGGGCACG
>Ga0136651_10000121_pt1 | contig 37211 bp, 34 predicted proteins | sample Mar14236cmmetaG_FD_94867 | JGI IMG/M metagenome (GOLD analysis project Ga0136651, IMG submission 94867) | Marine hydrothermal vent microbial communities from Guaymas Basin, Gulf of California to study Microbial Dark Matter (Phase II) - Marker... ... | reverse complement strand
TTAATGATGTGGAACCGTTCCATTGGCTTAAGCATACACTTGAGGTCATTCCGGACTATCCGGTCAACCAGCTTGACAAACTTTTACCCCGAAAATAAATTTTTACCCCGGCTTAGCCTGTCCGACCCTATATGTAATTTGCCGAAGGGATACCGAATATATTAAAAGAGTGTAAAAAAGATTACGAAAATGCCTTGAAAATCAGCATTATCAAAGCATAATCAAAAAACAAATTTATCTTTTTTCTTTTCGTTCTCCCCTTCTTTCCCGGATGTTAAGGCTGGCGAAAATGATAAAAACGGTGCCGATCACGACAAGCGCGATGGTGGCAACGATATGTCCTGCCCACGCTTCGTGTTGATGTTGTTGCAAAAGATCATTGTTCCTGGGTTGGGTAAACAGTCCGATGAGAGAGCTGATAATAATGAGTATGCCCACAAATACAAAAATATAATCATAGACAGCGGAGATAACCTGGGAAGTACGATATATTCTGGATTTCTTGAAATCCTCGTATCTTTTTCTGGCGGCCCGGGCTGCCCGGGCCCTGGCTTTTTGACGTTCTCGTTGCATCCATTCCCGGAAAAGATCATCTTCCCGGGAAGATCTTCCCTGTCTTTGGGAATATGTACGCGATCTTCTCTGCGAAGAACTCCGGGCAGAGGAAGCATAGGCTTTATGTTCTTTCAACCGGATCAGGAACTCATAGGCTTCATTGACTTCGATAAACTTATCTGCTGCTGTCTCCGATTTGTTAATGTCCGGATGATACATCTTTGCTTTGGTGCGGTAGGCCCGCTTGATCTCCGGAAGACCGGCCCCCTGACGAAGCCCCAGAACCCGGTAGTAATGAAGGTACGATGAGATATTATTTGTATCCGCTGCCATGTGTGCAATTTAGGATAATTTTTTAAGAATTACCTAAATTTTGTATCTTCACCTTATATGAAAATATGAGCTATGCGCAGGGTAATAGAAACCGGGAAGGTTCCGGTAAAGCTATGGACAAATGAGGTGGAGCCGGGGGCTATGGAGCAGATTATGAACCTGGCCAACTATCCTTTTGCATTTCATCATATTGCTATCATGCCCGATTGTCATGAAGGTTTCGGTATGCCCATCGGCGGGGTAATGGCTACACGCGGTGTGATCGTCCCCAATGCCGTGGGAGTGGATATAGGGTGTGGCATGATCGCCGTAAAAACCAGCCTTGCCGGGATAGAGAGAAAAATACTTGAAACGGTGACCCGGGAGATCCGGTCTGTGATCCCTCTGGGGTTTGAACATCATAAAAAATCTCAGGATATAAAATATATGCCGGACCTGCCCGTAGCCGACCTGCCCGTCGTACGACGCGAATATGAGAGTGCCCGTCATCAGGTGGGAACCCTGGGCGGAGGCAATCATTTTATCGAAATACAACAGGGCAACGACGGGCATCTCTGGGTGATGATACACTCAGGCAGTCGCAATCTCGGCAAACAGGTGGCCGACGAATACAACAGGCTGGCCAAAGCGCTGAATAAAAAAGAAAATATCAAAAATACCTGGGAGAAACAACTGGCTTATCTTTATACAGACAGTGAGGAGGGACAGCGGTATATTCGCGAGATGGAATACTGTGTGGCTTTTGCTTTTGCCAACCGCAGCCTGATGATGGATACCGTGCTGGGCATACTGGATTTTATGGTGAAAGGACCGGTGGAGGAGACAGACCGGGTGGCAATTGCCCACAATTTTGCAGCCCTGGAAAAACATTTCGGGCAGGAAATATGGGTACACCGCAAAGGAGCCACGCCTGCCTTTAAGGGTATGCGGGGAATCATTCCCGGCTCGCAGGGTACGGAGAGTTACATCGTGATGGGAAAAGGCAATGAAGAGAGCTTCAGCAGTTGCTCGCACGGCGCCGGCAGGGTGCTGGGACGACGGCAGGCCGTCAGGCATCTGAACTTGCAAAATGAAGTGGAACGGTTAGAGAAAAAAGGGATTATTCATTCTATACGCCGTCAGAAAGACCTCGACGAAGCACCTTCGGCCTACAAGGATATCCACCGGGTCATCCGTCTGCAGGAAGACCTGGTGGATGTGCTTGTGGAACTGCAGCCGCTGGCAGTGGTAAAAGGGTGAAGAAGCAGAAAGCAAAAGTTTCCCCATCCCAATTCCGCTAAAGCTGTGCACCTAAACAGGAGGGAAGGGCTTGTAACGTATTGCCATAGCCATCTTTGCGCAAATAATTCTGTGGCATCTGCGTGAATACATATTAAATATTAATTTATTTAATCATTGGTCTTTTTTACCGGACACTAATGATTATTTTTGAAACAAAAAACCATGGACAAAAAGTACAATGTTGCCCTTGCTTCCTTCGGCATGTCAGGTCGTGTGTTTCACGGACCCCTGCTGAAGGTGCATAAAGGTTTTAAAGTGAGGAAGGTGCTGGAGAGGACCAGGAATCTGTCGGCAGACCTGTTTCCCAGGGCAGAGATCGTGCGTACCTATGAGGACATCCTGCACGACGGGGAAATAGATCTTGTGGTTGTCAACACTCCTGATCGGTTACATTATGAAATGACTCGTCAGGCATTGGAAGCCGGCAAGCATGTGGTGGTGGAGAAACCGGTGACCCTTCGGGCGCGGGAAGCCGATGAATTGATCCAACTGGCCCGGGAGAAAGAAAGAATATTGACGGTTTTTCAAAATCGCAGGTGGGACGGGGACTTCCTGACTGTGAAAAAGATCCTGAAAGAGGGCTGGCTGGGCCGGCTGGTGGAAATGGAATCGCATTTTGACCGGTACCGTAATTATCTTCGTGAAGAGAGCTGGAAAGACCGGGAAAATGAAGGAACAGGCAGCATCTATAACCTGGGATCGCACCTGGTTGATCAGGCGCTGGTCCTTTTCGGGATGCCGGAAGCTCTTTTTGCCGACCTGCGGGTGGTGCGTTCAGGAAGCAAGGTCAATGACTATTTTGATATAAGGCTTTTTTATCCGGGTTTGCGGGTGATTCTGAAAAACTCATACCTGGTGATGAAACCCGGACCCCGGTTTATGGTGCATGGAGAAGAAGGTTCTTATCTTAAGTATGGGATAGACCCCCAGGAAGAACGGTTAACAGCCGGCGTGCTACCCCTGGAGCCCGGGTGGAGCGCCGAGGAAAAGAAAAACTGGGGTTATCTGGTGAGCAACGGCAAACTGCCGTATGACGGAAAATATCAGTCGGTACCCGGAAATTATATGGCTTTTTATGATCATTTGTATAAAACACTACAGGGAGAGGAACCGCTGGCTGTCAGACCGGAAGAATCGCGCGACGTGATCCGCCTGATCGAATTGGCCATAGAAAGCAATGAAAAAAAGAAAGTTGTGGAAATTGCCTAATTGAAAAGTGAGAAAATATTTAATCCCCACCGAACACAATGAAACTACAAAGTTTTCAGAGATTTATATGTTACATTTAAATACTAAACCCGAAACTCTACTCCCTAAACTTCATATGCATAACTTTTTCCCAAATATTTTAGCCACTCCTCTGATCACCAACCGGATGATCAGGATCACAACGTACAGCACCACGGTAAGTACCAGTACGTAACCAAACTGGGTGTACAATTCTTTCCATGCTGTGTGATAGATGATGATGGACAGGATATTCAGGAAGAAAGCCAGGATAAAGGCGGCCAGCAGGTACCAGAGCTCTCTTTTCTTTGTTTTTACGGTTATAATGGTGTCTTTCATGGCTAAAAATTTTTAAGGATCAGTTCTTCCGGCATTGTTATTACTTTTCCGGTCATCATTGCTTCATCGCCCAGGAGGGCGACTATCGTAGCGTAATAACCTTGTTTCAGGAGGTCACGGTATTTCTCGCCGGTTTGTACGGCATGGACAAATCCCTCCATCTCAAGGCGTGTGCCGTCGTCTTCCAGTTTTTCATTAAGGATAGGTATTCCGTTATCTTTAACAGGTGTGTCTGGGACCCAGCTGGCACCTCCGAGGGGCAGATCATCAAACAGGCCGTGTTCTATATTGTTGATCAGTTGCAGGATTCCCGGTGCCGGAGGAGGTGTCTCCGTCCACATCAGGCCTGCCTCCAGTTCCATGGTGCCTTTGGGACCCATGATTTGTTCTTCGAGACCGTAATGTTTATTACTTGTAAGGGAGTCATAGATCGTCTGGGTGCCGTCCGGATAAGTATATACCAGATTGACATTGTCAAACACCTCCCGGCCGTCTTTCCAGTAGTTGATGCTGCCGGAGCCCATGATCTTTACAGGATAGCTGCCGAGGATATAGTTGGCTACCTGCATCTGATGAGAGGCTAACTCGGTCATTAATCCCCGGGAATAATCACGGTAAAGACGCCAGTTGATGAAATGTTCCATGTCGGGATACATTTTGGGATCGGCAAAGTCTGCCACGTTTCCCTTAGGTACAGACCTGCGCCAGCTACTGTTGCGGTGCCAGTAAGCCCTGATCTGGGTTACTGTTCCAATCTGGCCGGCACGAAGCAACTCAAAAGCATGCAGATATTTAGGATTAAACATTCGCTGATGTCCTATTTGCAGCAGGTTGCCGGTCTCCAGGGCTGTCCGGACCATCTTCAGGGCATCTTCCGGCAGTATGGCCATGGACTTTTCACAGAACACCTGTTTGCCGGCCTGCAGGGCATCTATGGTGATGGTGGCATGTGTATGCAGCGGCGTGGCTATAACCACGGCATCCAGGTCTTTCATCTCATCAAGCATCTTACGGTGATCCCTGAATCCTTTGGCTTTGTTGTCCGACATGCGTATGGCTCGCTCCAGATGCGGCGGGTAAATATCACATACGGCTGCAATTTCTGCCTGTGGAATGTCTTTCAGATGCAGAAACAGAAGATATCCCCTCGAGCCGATGCCTATCATGCCTATGCGTATTTTATCTCCCCTGAAAATTTTTTCCGAAGGATTAGCGGCATAACCACGCAGCCACGACAACTGCGACGCCAGTACCGTCGAACCGGTTAGTAATGCAACCTGTTTTAAAAAATCACGTCTTGATTCCTGTTTTTTCATTTTGGTCGTCAGTATTTAAAGAATTGGTAAAAGTACGAACATTTTCTTTTTGTTTTAAATAAATAATTTCAACTGATTGTGAAATACCTGCGAATGTCTTCAGGATATCATCCCGTTCTGTTTCGTTGGCCACGAGAAAAGCAGTGGAAAGTATTTCGGCCTCCAAAGGATCCTTTGTCATGACCGATACCGTTTTCCATCCTGTGACAGGCATGCCGGTACGGGGATGAAAAACAGGCAGGTATTCTTCCTTTCCGGCCGGTTTGCGTTGCAGGGAAGCTCCCGATGAGGAAAGGGCTGCATCATGTAAAGGAAACACATATACATTCCGGTAAGGCGCAAAGATATGAGTGATCCCAACAGGCCAGTGAGGGCCGTGGGGATGTTTCCCCACTCCCAGGATGCTGCTGCCACCGAAACTTAATAAAGCATTTTCAAGGCCTTCATTTTTCAGGAAATTACCTGCTTCACGCAGTGCCAGTCCTTTCCCGAAAGCCCCCGGATCGATGCCCGTGTCTTTCGTTTTGAAAAAGACGGTTTGCTTTTCCGGGTCCAGGATCACTTGTTTCCAGCCGCTGCGGGAAGCTATTTTTTTAACATCCTGCGGATCTCCCGACCACCGGCTTTCTTTCCAGAATTCCTGTATGGCCAGAATCGCCGGATCGAACAGCCCGTGCGTATCCCGGACATATCTGTTACATTCTTCCAGTACGAAAAATATTTTTTCATCCACTTCGACAGGATGACGGGATGCTTCAAGATTGACCCGGGAGATATCACTGTCCGGTTCGAAACGGCTGAGATGCCGGTGCCACCACAATACTTTTTCCTCCATATCGCGGGAAAAATTTTCCAATCTTTTTCTTTCGGACCCGGGAATGACCATCTCAAAGCGGGTGCCCATGGCATAAAAACTGCGGTAGAAAAGGTTGTTTTGTACCCCCATGAGAACCGGATATTATTCTTTATTATTGTTGTTGTCCCCTTTCTCGTCCGGCAGTGTATTGCTGACCATGGAAGGGGGTAGTCTTTTTTTAGCTTTTACGCCCAGCGTCCGTAATTTCTCAGCTTGTCCGATGAGGTTGCCACGGCCGTCTTTTAACTGGCTCATGGCCGACTCGTAACTCTTTTGTGTCTTTTCAATATGAATGCCTATGTTTTGCAGGTTATCCACAAAACCTACAAATTTATCATACAGGGCAGCTCCCCGCTCGGCGATTTCCAGGGCATTGCGATTCTGATATTCCCTCTTCCACAGATCCGCAATTAACTTCAGGGCTGCAATAAGGTTGGTGGGGCTGATCAGGATGATTCTTTTACGGTAAGCATAATCCCAAAGCTCAGGGTCGTTTTGCAATGCCAGGAAATAAGCCGGCTCATTGGGGACGAACATCATGACGAAGTCCAGTGTAGTGGTGAAGTCCTGGTAATTTTTGTTGCTGAGTTCATCAATATGTTTCCGCACCGACAGGACGTGTTCCCTGACAGCTTTCTGTTGTTGTTCCGGATCTTCCGTGTTGGTGTACCGGGCATAAGCGGTCAGGGACACTTTCGAGTCGATAATCACCTTGCGGTCGTCGGGATACCGGATGATGACATCCGGCTGCAACTTCCTGCCCTCAGGGTTTTTTATAAAATTGCCGTCTTCATCTTTCAGAAATTCCTGCACAAAATATTCCCGGTCTTTCACCAGTCCGGATTGTTCCAGTATATTTTCCAGGATCATCTCGCCCCAGTCGCCCTGGGTTTTGGAACTTCCTTTCAGCGCTTTGGCCAGGTTGTTGGCCTCTTCGCTGATCTTCTGGTTCAGCTCGACAAGATCCTTTATCTTTTCTCCCAGCGAGAACCGTTCCTTGGACTCTTTGTCATACACTTCTTCCACTTTCTTTTTGAAGGTCTCGATGTTCTCGCCCAAGGGTTTCAGAATGGTTTCCAGATTTTCTTTGTTTTGTTTGGTGAATTTCTGTGTCTTCTCTTCGAGGATTTTGTTGGCAATGTTTTCAAATTCCAGGTTGAACTTTTTGGCCATTTCCTCAATTTCTTTCTTCTGGGTCTCCAGTTTCTCTGCCATAGCCCGGTTGTTAGCGGATAGCTCGGCCAGCCGGCGCATGGCCTCATTCAGCTCGTTGGTTTTTTCTTTTATTTCTTCCCTGAGTTGTTCCTGTTCTTTCCGGGCCTGCTGTAACGATTCCTGGGCCGTGGCCAGTTTGGCCTGAAAAGAGGCCTTTTCCGGGGCAAATTTACTCTTGCATGTAAGAGAGGTGATCCACCAGGCGGCCACGCTACCGATCAGGATCCCGATCAGGATATAAATTATTTCCATAAAAATATGGTTTTATGTGCCAAATATTGAAAGGTAAAATTAGCAATTAATCCGAAACACTGATCTTATTCATTAGAACATGAATCAAAAGGTATAATAATGTCTATCTTCATTATTATTGTTTTCAAATAGGCTAAATTTATTTGAGTGCATAGAGATAAATAGAGATAAGTTATATACTTGAAGAGAGGTTAACCATGCCGTCTTACCTGCTTCACCTACTTTCGGTAAATAAATATCTACTGTATAACTGATCGTCTGGAAAGTATAAAAAGACATCCCCATAGGCAGAAAAATAGAAGCTATATCAAAACGGATATGAAGCCGGATATTGCTGAGAAGGGCCTGATAATCACATGGAACAACAGGCAACCCTGTCATATCATAAGATTCAGGTTATCTACAAAGAAAAAGTATATTTGAAATAAACCAGCAAGCTTAGGTTGATAAGAAGACTAAAAGCACACCCTTTCTTCGTTTCTTTTTCCACTCCCCTTCCGTATTGTATATATTCCGTCCGACCTGGTAATCCACAGTTGCCGGACGAATGTTATATGGTAAAACCCGATATCCTTCTTCTTTCCGGCAGCAACATTGATCCCGAACTGTAAAACAATCATCCACAATAAATTTCCGGAACATTTATTGCAACAGGACCCAAAACGCTTCTGCAGGCTATCACGCACTACTGAGGTGATTCGGTTGCCTTCTATCTGCGAATCTCCGTTATCAGCTTTTTCTTCTGATCTTCAAATGCTGACCTGGACGTATTTTGTCACGTCTGGAGAGATTGTTCAATTTGAGAATGTCATTTTCCGTAACACCATCATATTTCCTGGCGATTTCCCATATCGTATCTCCCCGTCTAACCCGGTAATATTCATAATGTTCATCCAGGGGCTGACCCTGCTTCACTCCTTTCGGTTGTATAGTAGAGTTTCCGGACAGTCGTTGCTTCTCCGCAAAAGAATAATGGTTAAACTTCTTATAATAGGAAACCTTGGATTTCGGCACATAGACAGCCAGTCGCTGTCCAACACGGATCATATTATGCCGAATATGATTCCAGTATCTTAGGTCTGAGATTCTTACATGAAACCATTCCGAGATAAATCCCAGGTTGTCCCCCTGTTTTACCGTATAATAAATCTTTACACATCCTTTTGGCGGTGGCGGATTGTAACGCGTATATTGCGGAGCCAGTATCTTCCGTGAAGGATCGAAATAGATCGAATCCTTATAGGTAAAAATAGAGTCCTGAAAATCTATAAACTTTCCCGTATATTGTAGGGGAAGTACCAGTGTAAAAGGACGAATGCTCCCGGGGATAATGTCCCGCCGGTATTGCGGATTCATGTCTCGCAACTGTTGCAACGGGATGTGCAACACATCAGCCACCTGACACAGATGCAGATCCTCCTGCACAATCAGTGTGTCCCGCATCACAGGTATATTGATCGTGACAGGTTTCAACCCGTGGTCCCGGTAATAATTCATGGTATAAACCGCGGCGATATATGCCGGAACATATCCTCTGGTCTCCCGTGGCAAACGGTAATAGATCTTCCAGTAGTCCTTCACCCCGCCCGAGCGGCGTATTGCTTTATTCACATTCCCCGGCCCGCAGTTATAGGCGGCAATCACCAGGATCCAATCGTGATACAAACCGTACAGATCTTTAAGGAACCTGGCAGCCGCATAAGTAGACCGGATTGGATCCCTACGCTCATCTACCAGAGAGTTAATGGTCAGGCCATACATCTTGCCTGTACTATACATAAACTGCCATAAGCCTACAGCCCCGGCCCGTGAACGTGCTCTGGGGTTCAGCGCCGATTCGATGACGGCCATGTACTTTAATTCGACAGGCAAATCTTCCTGGTCAAATATCTGTTCGATAAGCGGGAAATAATAGTCTGACATCCCCAGCATCACTTCCATTTTGTCTTTTTTCTTCTGCGTATATACATTGATATAATTACGTACAATATGATTGTACGGCAAGGACACAACACTGGGGACCTTACTTAATCTGACGATATAAACACTGTCAGGATAACTTGTGGAAGTACTGTCCGATTCGAAAGATTCCTGTACCAGCGAGGTATCCTGCATCAACGACTGTTTTACATAGTACAGGTTCAGCAAACTATCCAGATTATCCAGAAACTCCAAAGCAGACCCCCCCACTTCTCCCGCCAGGCTGTCCTTTTCAGGTTGATCAGCCATCCCGTGAAAGGAGATAAACCAAAACATCCACAACGCTGCTATTGAAAATCTCTTTATCATTTTTTCTTGTTTTTCATCATTAAAATTAAAAAGTAAAACTGCACGTAAGACCTGCGGCAGTGCCTGTTCCGTCAGGCCGTACTGCCGGCAACACCTGCATGCTCAGATCAGGGGAAATGTCAAAGTCAAACAACTGGGCATCCACCACCGCATCGAGGATGGTCAGGATATACCACCCAGCCAGACCAATCATGGACATGTCCCGGTATCTTTTGTAATAATCCATTCCGTTTTTCAATTGCGATTCAACCCAATCCCTGTCTCCCCTTTTATATGTCTCCGGATACAAAACATCATCATAGGTAGAAGGGTCTATCGAAGGACTTATCAGCTTAAGATAACTGGTGGTTCCGGGATTCTTATCCGTAAAGTCAAGATAAGCATTCCGGTATGTGATATAATGGGTTCCGTTAAAATAAACAAAATATCCCAGGGAAGTAAAACCGGCATATACAAGAGGAAGTTTCCAGTATTTCCGGTTATAGACTTGCCCCAGTCCGGGAAACACGGCTGAAAAAAGAGCTGCTTTCCTGGGCGAATGATAAATAGTGTCGGCTACTTTCCCCCTATTGACAGACACAAAAGTTGTATCTTGGGCACGTCCCGAACAGGCAGAACTCATACACAAAAGGATGCCGGAAATGGCAATGATATATTTTACCAAACGTACTTTCAATTCCTGATCTGTCTGCAAACACCAATCTTCACAACACAAAGATAAGGAATTTATTACATGTACGCTGAAAATATGTAGGATTATGCTTTCAGTCTGTCAAATAGTTCAATGATTTTTTCCAGGTCTTCTGGGGTTTCAAAAGGGATTACGATCTTTCCTTTTCCTTTGTTATTCACACGAATCTGAATGTCTGCGGAGAAAAAACCGGACAGTTGTTTCTGCAGATTCTGGTAAGTTTCGTTCAGTTGTTGATTTTTTCTTCTGATCTTATCATCCGATTTCACTTTTCTGGTCACCAGTTTACGTACGAGATCTTCAGTCTGTCGCACCGACAGCTCATTCCTTAAGATCTGATAGTACAATTCAATCTGTTCTTCAGGGTTGTCTATACTTATCAAAGAGCGGGCATGTCCCATGGTAATTTTTCTTTCCCGTATGCCAAGCTGTATCTCTGCCGGCAACCGTAGCAGCCGCAGATAATTAGCCACCGTGGAGCGTTTTTTCCCCACCCGTTCAGATAGGTTTTCCTGGGTAAGATTACATTCTTCGATCAGTCGGTGATATGAAATAGCTATTTCAATAGCATCCAAGTCTTCCCGCTGAATATTCTCCACCAGAGCTAGTTCAAGCATTGCCTGGTCATCAGCCGTACGTATGTATGCGGGGATGGTTTTTAGTCCGGCCATGGCAGCTGCTTTCAAGCGTCTCTCGCCAGTAATGAGCTGATAAAAACCGTCTTCCATTTCCCGAATCGATATAGGTTGTATAATCCCCAGTTCCCGAATGGATGAGGCCAGTTCCTGCAAGGCCTCCTTATCAAAATTCGATCTGGGCTGAAAAGGATTGACAGAAATCTTTTCTATCTCCACTTCTGTAATCCGCTCTAACTTTTCAAGTTTTTCCTTATCAGCATCATCTATCAGGGCTCCCAGTCCCCGGCCCAATGCATTCTTCCGTGCCATAATTTTCTTTTTAACGTATTATTTTCTCGGCTTTTTTGATTTTTGTCTTGTCGTTTTTTTGAAGTAGCTCCCTGGCCAGGTTCAGATAATTGATCGCTCCTTTGGAGTTAGCATCGTATAACAATGCCGGTTTGCCAAAACTAGGGGCTTCACTCAGCTTTATATTTCGCTGAATAACGGTTTCAAACACCATCTGCTGGAAATGCCTCCGTACTTCATCCACCACTTGGTTAGAGAGTCTGAGTCTGGAGTCATACATGGTCAACAGAAAACCTTCAATCTCCAGATCAGGATTTAACCGGCTTTGTATGATCTTGATGGTATTCAATAATTTTCCCAGTCCTTCCAGGGCAAAATACTCACACTGCACGGGTATCATTACCGAGTCGGCAGCCGTCAGTGCATTTACTGTCAACAAGCCAAGTGATGGAGAACAATCTACCAGGATAAAATCATACCGGTTCCTCACTTTTTCCAGCACCTGTTTCATTACCTGTTCCCGGTTGGGCATATTCAGCATTTCTATCTCGGCTCCTACCAAATCGATAGTGCTGGGAATCAGATCCAATCCTTCTATTTCCGAGGTAAGCACCACCTCCTCAGGATGTTTATCATCCACGAGACAATCATAAACGCTTGCTTTTATATTCCTTACATCAAAACCGATCCCTGAAGTGGCATTGGCCTGCGGGTCAGTGTCTGCCAACAACACTTTATATTCCAAAGCCGCCAAACTGGCTGCCAGATTTATAGCCGTAGTCGTCTTCCCGACTCCCCCTTTCTGATTGGCAAAAGAGATGATTTTCCCCATATGTTCTTTTCTTTCGTTAAGATTTTTTAATAGAGGTCAAATTTACTACTTTCGCCTTTTTCTATTGGTTGCCATGAATCGTAATTGTAAACATTTTTTCTCCAGTTACTAACACTTTATTAACAGGATATCACTATTTATGCTGTTGCTCAACCGATTAGTATTTTTTATCCCTGACTGCCATTGCCTAATAATCACATATGAAGGATAAAACTGACATCTGGTATATCATCATTAATCCGAATGCAGGCAAACGCAGGGGATCCAAAGATTGGCATCTGATTGCCTGTCTGCTGGGAGAGGCCGGGATCGGTTTTAAATCAATATACACGGAACATAAACACCATGCCATTGATCTGACCCGTAAGGCCATTGCCCGGGGCTGGCGAAAGTTTGTAGTAGTAGGCGGCGACGGCACCATGAACGAGGTGGTGAACAGCAGCCCGGAACAGCCGGAGATGATTTTCTATTCGAAGATTAATTAATGTAGCGGGATAAACTTCACCTCAAACAGCTTGGGCCATTTTTTTCCGGTTATAAAAATCCTCTTTCCGACAGGATCCCAGGCAATACCATTCATCACATCCGTATCGCTGCGGTATTCCCGCCGGGGCAGAATACCCCTGAGATGAATACGGGCAAGCACCTTCCCGCAGGAAGGATCAATCTGAACAATATCATCGGTCTGATACACATTGGCGTAAATCGTATGATCGATATATTCCAGCTCATTTAACTGGTCAACAGGTCCCCGATCGTCAAAGACTTCTATTTTTTTCAGGATCGTAAAATATTTAGGCTCGATAAAATACAAATTATGACTGCCGTCGCTCATGATCAGGTTTTTGCCGTCGGTGGTCAACCCCCATCCCTGGGTATTGTAACGGATTTTGCTTTTCAGGGTAAAACTGCCTTTATCATAGATAAAGCCGATGCGGGAGGTCCACGTAAGCTGGTAGATCAGATTTCCCAGGATACAGATCCCCTCCCCGAAAAGATCCGGAGACAGATTCAGTGACTCAATTATTTTGCCGGTTTTCAGATCCCATTTACGGAGAGAAGAGAACCCTCTAAGCCCGGTTCCTTCATACATATAACCGTCTTCATAGACCAGCCCCTGGGTATAGGCATTCCTGTCGTGCGAATATGCTTTCACCACCTGATAGGTATACTCTTTCGGAATAAAATCAGAGGTGAGGGTAATATGAATGCTTTTATGGCGCGGTTTTTTTCCTTTGAAATATACAACGGCACGCAGGGAATGTACTCCTACCGTTGCATTCTTCGTTTCCCAGATTCCTTTTATATGATAATGATGCCAGGATGCCAGTCGGGAATCATCCACAAGGATCACGACCGAATCGGGCACCGTGCTGCTGTCACCGACTATCAGCTCAAACTCTACGGGATGTCCCGTTTGAAAGGTCAATACTTCTTTGGGACGCAGGAAAGTGATTTTCTTTTTGGGACGTGCCGGAGCAGCCTCCTTTTTGACAGCAATTTTTTCAATGTTATTCCCGGAGGCCCTCCGGCCTTTGCATCCTACCGACACAAACGGCATTCCGATCAGGCTTGTCAACAAAAGAAAAGGCAGCAACATATGTGTTGTTTTTCTGCCAAACAACCCTGCCAGCAATCTTTTTCTGCTTCTTTTTTCAAATACCCTGTTCATTCTCTCAATTTCATCAGGGACAAGGATCTCCCACACTTTGCTCCATCCAGGAAACCCCCCGAGGTTTTTATCATCTATATAAATATCCGCATTTATTTTCCGGCTGACGGTTTCTTCATCAAACACCTCCTCCGGATAATTCTTATTGACAGCATAAAATTCAATCCCGTTTTTACGACAGAATTCCACGGCTTCTTCCAGTTCTTTGCCTGTCCGAAAAGTCCAGAGGATCAAACTGGCCCCTCTTTTCTGCAAGGCTTTAAGCGTTTCAAAGGCAAACAACTTCACTTTTCCGATGGCAGGATATTCATGTTCCACGATCGTCCCGTCGAAGTCCACCGCTATTTTCACGTTCATCAGATCAGGTTGTATCATGGTTCCCTCCAATTCTTACTATGTCATTAACAGATTTCCGCGACCGGTTTTCTTTCAATGAACCGGGTAAAATTAGTGAAAATTGATGAATTCCATTACTTTTGCCGGAGATAAGAGTTCTATCCGATAATTTTTATTAGTCCATGAAGCGACATATCCCCAATGCGATTACCCTGATGAACCTGTTATCGGGTTTTTTCTCCATCGTCCTGGTTTTTACAGGCCATGTTACAGGAGCGGTATATCTGGTCCTCATCGCTGCTGTTTTTGATTTCCTGGACGGCTTTTCAGCCCGTCTGCTGCATGCCTGGTCTCCGTTGGGCAAACAACTGGACTCGCTCGCGGACATGGTCAGTTTCGGGGTGGCTCCCGCAGCCATTCTCTTGCAGCAGATCAGCTCGGTTACGGGTACATCCGACCTGGCCGAAACGTTTCCGGGACTGTCTTTCTGGCTATTACTTTCACCGCTTTTTCTGGTGGCTGGAGCAGGTCTGCGACTGGCCCGCTTTAACATTGATCCGGAACAGGAAACTCATTTTGTCGGACTTCCCACTCCGGCCATGGCCCTTTTTATCATCTCCATCCCTTTGGTGCGAGAGGACGGCCTCGCCGGATGGCATCCCGCCTTTCTTGAAAATCCATGGGTCCTGGCCGGAATCTCTTTGCTGTTCGGATATCTGATGATCTGCAAACTTCCTCTTTTTTCCCTGAAGTTTAAGAATAAGTCCTCAGCAGCAATCATCCCGGCCATCGTTTTTGCCGGACTTTCCGTAATCCTTTTTTTCCTGTTTTTTCTCAAAGGCCTCTTTCCTATTATAATTTTATATATTTTTATGGCACTGATTCTTTTTATCATTCAACCGGAAAAAAAATAAATGCACAGATCATGAAATTCATAGCAGAAATAGATATTATGCCTCTAAAATCTTTGCTTGACCCGCAAGGCAAAGCTGTCAGCCGGAGTATGAAAAAGATCGGTTTCAATGAGATATCCAATGTCCGCATCGGGAAACATATCACCCTGGAAATTGAATCAGACTCGAAAGAAAAGGCAATGGAACGTATCAATGAAGCGTGCCATAAAATCCTTACTAATCCAATCATCGAAGGTTATAGCTACACCCTGCACGAAAAAAAAGAAGACAACTGATAAATTCCCCGAATATTTATGATAAAAGCGTCGCAGGAAACGAAACTTTTATAAGAAAACGGGAAGGATCTTACAGCATCCGTTTGAGCTCCCGCATTTTTTTCGAATACCCGTATGGCCCATGCTGACAGGTAATATGACAGAACGAGCACAAGAGGCCACAATAAGAATTGTAATATTTCAACCGTGTGCATAATGATCGTATTTAAATGTTAATATATATGGGTTTCTCTTGCTGCAGCAGACACCTCTTCCCGCGTGATTTTCTTAACATTGATGGCTTTCCAGGCATACCAGACATAAGCCAGCACGAAGGGGACCAGGATAGAAAGCGGTATGGTTAAATCCCACCGTCAATAACAGGGCAAACACCATCAGGACAGTCCTGATTCCCGTAAACCAAAGGATGCCAGGTGAAACTTCTTGCTCACCTTTTCCCACCCGAAAAACATCACCGCAATGAAGGTCGACTCCATGGAAAAAGCCAGAATACCTTCGATAGCCAACGGAGCCCCGAAAATATCCCCGACAAACCAGGAATATTTGGACCAGTTGGTCCCTAATTCAAATTCAAGAATGATGCCCGTAGCCACATCAATGGCGAAGTTTTTAAGCATATTGAAATAATTGATTCGGGCTAGTAACTCAATCACATAATTACTTCTTGCCCGGTCCGATGAAAAATTTTTCTTTAAGATCAGGAAAAAAGAAATTCTTCAGTATGACAAACATGAAAAAAGCTTAATGAGGATAATCAGCCATAAGTTCCGCCCTACGGTCATGCTCCTGAAACCGTTATAATAGAAACGAAATACCTTAATCAGAAAATTTCTCATTTACCCGGAAACTTTTAAGCTTTTCCAATAGTATATTAAATATGCAAATGTTTTCATATTATAATAGAAATATGAATCTCCCGCTGCAAGCTGACGGGGTATCATCACGGAGTGGTTCATAATATGTTCGCCGCTGGCAGCGGGGAATGCACCTCTCCCCTGTGTCCGTCCGCTATAGGACTTGTCCGTCCACCGACGGATTAAACCTGAAGTTTTTCAACCCTTACCGGATCACATGCAGAAACCCTTTCCGGACAAAGCCTTTTTCTCCGGTGATGACATAATAATAAACACCGGGCGAGACATAAACACCTGCCGGCGTTTTTCCATCCCATACCAGTGTTTTTCCGGCGGTTTTAAATACCGTTACCCCGCTCCGTGTAAACACCGTTATGGTATAAACTTCCTGTCCGCTCGAACGGACGATAAAAAGATCATTGGTATTGTCATTGTTGGGCGTAAATACATTGGGGACACACAGGAAATCATGAATGCTGATGATCTGAGAGGAAGTATCAGAGGCAAGTGTCACAGGATCTTTCACAACGAGTGTCACCTTATACTCACCTTCCCTAATAAAATGATGTTCTACAATTCTGCCCGTATCTCTTGTCGTATCCCCGAAATCCCATATATACAAAAGACTGCCTCCCGTCTCAACAGCAGTACAACGAATGGAAAATGTCTTTACAAGGTTGGTGTCCACAACAAATGAAGCTTCAACCTGGGCCTGCAAAGTTACAGGCAGAAACATCATTAACCATATGCCGAATTTTTTATTCATCGTCCGAATTTAATATTTTTAGTTTATAAACCATTTTAATATTTGTCAATCTTTTTATTTTCTTATAAATTGTTGAACTAAACCTCCCCTCCACTGAGGATGCGTGCTTGACCAATGATTTTGTTTCAGCTACACTTCATTTAATCACTGTTTCTCTCACAGCCGCTGCAAACGGGATTCATAAGATAAGAGAGACCCGTATAACCCAAAGCAAAAAGTAACAACATTTTGTTTCCCGTTCTTTTATTTCTCAAAATGCTCACTCATGCAAACTTGGTTTGCACTTATCGAATAAAAAAAAAGCCGCTAGTGCGGCATTTTTGCTTAGAGTTGTGGAGCTGCGGGGAGTCGAACCCCGGTCCAGACAAGAAACAGAAGTGGTTTCTACATGCTTAGTCTGCTTTATGTTGTCGGGATCAGGCTGGCAGCAGACAGCCTACCTGAACCTTAGTCCCCGTTTTCTCATCAGGATGGCGGGACATCATCCTGACCAGCCCTGGCTTTTTTGGTACCTCCGGATCGGACACCGCCGGGCAGAGTCTCCGGGAGATAGCCCGTCCCGGCACCTTGTGCCGGGATTAAGCCCTCTCTCATTCAGAGATTAGGCTGCGAGCGCAAAATTGGTTTCGCCAGTTATTGTTGCGTGACCCTGTTTTACGAGCGTAGTCACATGGCTCGGCATGCTTGCACATCCATTTACCTTGCTGTCAAATCCAGGTCAGCCCCATGGTTGTGCTTGTTTACACTTGCAAAGATACAAAAAATGTACCAATGGCTGAGAAATCCCAATAATCCGTCACTTATCTTAAAATTCCAAACTAAAAATGTCATAACGTTTGGAAGTTGGTCATTGAATATTGGAATTTATTTGGAATTTCAAGATTGTGATTTGGATTTTTCAATAACTTAGCAAGCCGATAAATTTAATGACCATGAAGATAAAAAAAATAGGAATCCTGCGCGAGACGAAGACACCTCCCGACCGCCGGGTTCCTTTTTCCCCGGCCGAAGTGCATAAGCTGCAACAGCAATTTCCGGGGGTGGAGGTGGTGGTGCAGCCGAGTCCGATACGATGTTATTTAGATGAAGAATACCGGAAGGCAGGGATCCCTTTGCAGGAAAACCCGGAGGATTGTGACGTGCTAATGGGCGTGAAAGAAGTGAAAAAAGAGACGTTGATTCCGGGAAAAACATATTTCTTTTTTTCACATACGGCTAAAAAACAACCGTACAACCGGGATCTGCTGAGGGAGGTGCTTCACAGGAAAATAAAACTGGTGGATTATGAATATCTTACAGCTCCCAACGGCGCCAGGCTTGTGGCTTTTGGTCATTGGGCCGGGATTGTAGGTGCCTACAATGCCTTAAGGGCCTGGGGAGAACGTACCGGAGATTATACCTTGAAGCCGGCCCATAAGTGCCACGACCGGAAAGAGATGATACAACAACTCGATAAAGTAAAATTGCCACCTATAAAAATATTGATCACGGGAGGAGGCCGCGTGGCTTTCGGAGCCTTGGAAACCCTGACCCCCCTGCATCTGAAGCAGGTGGCCCCGGAAGAATTTCTTACTACCAATTATGATGAACCCGTTGTCTGCAGGATCGATCCGGACCATTATGTTATCCGAAAAGATTATGCGCCGTTTGACCTGAAACACTTTTTTCAACATCCTGGTATGTATCGCTCTGTATTCCTGCCGTATACGAAAACTGCCGATCTGTTTATTGCATGTCATTACTGGGATCCGCATTCTCCGGTCTTTATGAAGCCGGAAGATTACCGTGCTCCGGGTTTCAGGATAAAGGTAGTTGCCGACGTGAGTTGTGATATCAGGAAACCGATCCCTTCCACTCTGAGGGCTTCCACCATTGCCAACCCCTTTTACGGGTATAACCCGGAGACAGAAGGGGAAGGATATCCTTTTACCCCGGACAATATTACTGTCATGGCAGTGGATAACCTGCCCGGAGAATTGCCGCGCGATGCTTCCGGGGATTTTGGGAATATGTTACTGGATAGAGTGATGCCCGCATTGCTGGGAGAAGACAAAGACAAGATCATTGAAAGAGCTACCATCACCGAAAATGGCAGGTTGACGGAACATTTTAAATATTTACAAGGATATGTCGAGGGAAAAGAATAAAATTACGATAATCAAACGAAGTTAAGTTTTGAAAAGATCTATCAGGCAGTCCGGATTATTTTGAACTCATTTTAAGTTGCCGGATCGTTTCCTCCGGATTCGCTGACTTGAACACCGTATTTCCTGCTACCAGTACATTTACCCCGGCTTCCACCAGTTTTCCGGCATTTTCAACAGTGACCCCTCCGTCCACTTCGATCAGGGTGTCAAGATTTCTTTCGCAGATCAGAGACGATAAGGTTCGAATTTTTTTATAGGAATGTTCGATGAATTTTTGACCGCCGAAACCGGGATTAACCGACATAATCAGTACCATGTCCGTATCGTGGAGAATGTCTTCCAGCAAGTGTATCGGAGTATGCGGGTTCAGGGCTACGCCGGCTTTCATTCCCAATTCCTTAATGGATTGGATGGTGCGGTGCAGGTGTGTACAGGCCTCGTAATGCACGGTCAGGATATCGGCGCCTGCTTCATGAAAAGCTTTGATATACCGGTCCGGGTCCACGATCATCAAATGTACATCCAGCGGTTTCCGGGCATTATCCCTGATATGTTTGATCACCGGAAATCCAAATGAAATGTTTGGCACAAAAACGCCATCCATTATATCCAAATGTATCCAGTCGGCCAGGCTGTTGTTTATTTTCTCAATATCTTTCTGCAGATTCCCAAAATCAGCAGAGAGAAAAGAAGGTGCGACCCATGGAAAAGACATGTCCTGAGAATTTGGTTTAGGCAAAAATAATATTTTTCAGGGGACGGAAGCAAGAAAAACGGAAATTATCCCAGATAGGTCCTGAGTAATTTATTACGGGTTGTATGTTTTAGTTTGTTCAGGGCTTTTTCCTTGATCTGACGTACCCGTTCGCGGGTTAACCCCAGAATATCGCCAATCTCGTCGAGGGTATGAGGGTGGTTCCCGTTCAGACCGAAATATAGTCTGAGAATATCAGCTTCCTTGGATGATAAGGTTTTTAGGACCCTTTCGATTTCACGGCGGAGCGATTCGTTGAGAAGCTCTTTGTCCGGAGGGGGAGAATCCTTGCTCAGTAATAGATCGTATTGATTAAATTCCTCATCGAAATATATAGGAGCATCCATTGAAACATGACGCCCGGAAGCCCAGATATATTCCTTGATCTCTGCAGGGGCCAGCTCCAGCGCCTGGGACAGTTCCAAAATAGTGGGCTCTCGTTCGTGTTCTTGCTCAAACTTGGAAAAAAATCTGTTTATTCTGTTAAGGGCACCAATCTTGTTTTGCGGTAAACGTATAATGCGTGATTGTTCTGCCAGGGCCTGAAGGATAGATTGTCTGATCCACCATACGGCATATGAAATGAACTTAAATCCCCGGGTTTCATCAAATCGCATGGCTGCTTTTATTAGACCCAGATTGCCTTCGTTGATAAGATCGGCCAGACTTAAACCTTGTCCCTGATATTGCTTTGCTACAGATACTACAAAACGAAGGTTGGCTTTGATCAACTTCTCAAGTGCATCTAAATCCCCCTTTTTGATTTTGTCGGCCAAAACAACTTCATCTTCGCACGATAATAATTCTTCTTTGCCTATATCATGAAGGTATTTATCCAGGGATAATTCCTCCCTGTTTGTGACCTGTTTTATGATTTTTAGCTGTTTCATACAGTTCCCCGAGTGTTTATATACGTGATTTTTAAAAAAAAGTTACTACATATCAATATTTTTATTAAAATTTTTCGTATATTTGCAGACTAAAATAGAAAGCAGAAAATATCTTATTTTACCTCCGAATAGTACTAATAATTAGCATTGATTTTTTATTTTATTTTTTATTTTATATTTTGGTTTCGGATTGTTTTCTGTAATATTGCACCGGATTTTATTAGTAAACTGACAAGTTTCCAATAATAAACCATCACTTGACACGATTATTTTTGTGATTTCATCATCAATTGATGGGTTCAAGGTGAATCCAGATAATAAATTCCAATTTATAAACACATGTATGATATTCTAGAGTTAAATAAAAAAAAGGTAACTGATCTTAGGAAAATAGCTAAAGAATTAAAAATTAAAAGGGTAGAGTCTCTCCGTAAAGAAGATTTGATATACAGCATCCTGGATCAGCAGGCAGTAATGGCTGCTGAGATCAGCACACAGGATAACCAACGGAATAAAGAAAGCGGGAATCCACGGCAAAGTAATAAAAGCCGTAGGTCCAGAAAGAAGGATTCTGCCCGTGAAAATCCGGAAAAGAAAGAAGAAACAGTACCGGAAGGAAAAGAAAATAATAATAAAGTTGTTGCTACATTAGAAGATAATCAACAACACTCAGATTCCCGGGAAAATAAAAAAACGGGGAAATCCAGAAGAGCCAAAATAACCCTCAAACAAGATCCTCCGGAAAAAATGCAAAAGAAAGAGGTGTCTGAAACTACCATACCTGTTTCTGAGGAAAATGGGGGAAAAGAAAATGCCAGGGTCCAGGTCCAGGAACCGATGGATAATCGCAAGACTGAAAATAACAATCAGGACAGAAACCGTAATAATAATCGGAAAAGCTATTACAGGAGTAATAACGGTCAGAACAATGGAAAAAGTGTTGAGAACGAAATTATCCCCGAAATTGAAAGATTTGACTTTGAGGGCCGTGTCACGACTACGGGAGTGGTTGAACTAACCCCGGAAGGATATGGCTTTCTCCGTTCTTCTGATTACAACTATCTGAACTCTCCCGATGATGTTTATGTTTCTCACAACCAGGTGAAGTTATACGGACTAAAAACCGGAGACACCATTACAGGAACCATACGGCCCCCCAAGCCCGGAGAGAAATATTTTCCGTTAACCAAGATTATTGAAATAAACGGCCGGGATCCTGACTTTATCAGGGACCGTGTACCTTTTGATTATCTTACTCCCTTGTTTCCGGATGAAAAGTTTAAACTCTGTGACAAAGGACACGGAAATCTTTCTGTGCGAGTGCTCGACCTTTTTGCCCCTATAGGCAAAGGTCAGCGCGGACTGATCGTCTCCCAGCCGAAAACAGGAAAAACCGTCTTGTTGAAAGATATTGCCAATGCAATTGCACGGTACCAGCCCGAGGTTTATCTCATTGTTTTGCTTATTGACGAACGACCGGAAGAGGTTACGGATATGGCTCGCAACGTGAAAGCCGAGGTGATTGCCTCTACATTCGATGAATCGGCAGAACGCCATGTAAAAGTAGCTAATATCGTTCTGGAAAAAGCAAAACGGTTGGTTGAGTGTGGCCATGATGTGGTGATACTCCTGGATTCCATTACACGTCTTGCCAGAGCTTTTAACACCATCGCTCCCGCTTCGGGAAGAGTCCTCTCAGGAGGAGTAGACTCCAATGCCTTGCAGAAACCGAAACGATTCTTTGGCGCTGCCAGAAATATTGAAAACGGCGGATCCCTGACGATCCTCGCCACAGCACTCACCGAAACAGGCTCCAAAATGGATGACGTGATCTTTGAAGAATTCAAAGGTACGGGAAATATGGAACTGCAGCTTGACCGGAAACTGGCTAACAGACGAATCTTCCCGGCAGTGGATATCAATGCCTCCGGAACACGACGAGAAGACCTTTTACTCGATAAAAATACCTTGAATAAGGTATGGATACTACGAAACTATCTGGCAGATATGAATCCGGTAGAAGCTATGGAATTTTTACGTGACCGGATGTTACAAACCAATTCGAATGAGGAATTTCTGATTTCCATGAATAGTGATTAAAAGATTAATAAACAATAAAAAAAGCGGATTAATCCGCTTTTTTTTATTTAAATGATAAAACTCATATGGTAATTTGCTAAATCAGATTAATTTTGTACTTCTTCTGAATCAGAAAAACTTTTTTACAAAACTGATAATGTTTAATGTATAAAAACTATGGTTAAAAAAAAGAATTTTATTACCTGTGATGGGAATTATGCTGCTTCCCATATAGCTTACATGTTTAGTGAGATAGCTGCCATTTATCCGATCACTCCGTCTTCGCCGATGGCTGAAAACATAGATGAATGGGCTGCCCATGGCAGGAAAAATATTTTCGGACAGAAAGTCCGTGTAGTGGAGATGCAATCCGAAGGTGGAGCTTCCGGCACTGTACACGGCTCACTTCAGGCAGGAGCCCTGACATCAACTTTTACAGCTTCACAGGGGCTGTTGCTGATGATTCCCAATATGTACAAGATCGCCGGGGAATTGCTCCCCGGAGTATTCCATGTGAGTGCCCGTTCGGTGGCTGCACATGCCCTTTCTATTTTTGGCGACCACAGCGATATTTATGCCACTCGTCAGACAGGCTTTGCTCTGTTGGCCTCAGGCGGCATACAGGAAATCATGGACCTGGCTGCCGTAGCCCATCTGGCCGCCATAAAAACCCGTATTCCCTTCCTGCATTTCTTTGACGGTTTCCGTTCTTCTCACGAAATTCAGAAAGTGGAAGCTCTGGAGATAGAAGACCTCAAAGACCTCGTGGATATGGATGCCGTTCAGGCTTTCCGTAACCGGGCTTTGAATCCCGAACATCCCGTTACCAGAGGTACGGCTCAGAATCCTGATATATTTTTCCAGGCTAAGGAATCGGTCAACCCTTACTATGAACATGTTGACGATGTTGTAGAAGAATATATGCAGGAGATCTCCAAAATTACGGGAAGAGAATATCATCCCTTTAACTATTACGGAGCGTCTGATGCCGAACATGTGATTATCGCCATGGGCTCTGTGACGGATACAATACGGGAAGTGGTGGAATACCTGGTTAACAAAGGCGAGAAAGTAGGCCTCCTGGCTGTTCATCTGTACCGCCCGTTCTCAGCCAAATATTTCCTGAAGGCGATGCCCGGGACAGTCAAACGAATTGCCGTGCTGGATCGCACCAAAGAACCCGGCTCTGCTGGAGAACCGCTTTACAAAGATGTAAAAGATCTTTACTACACTCATGAAAACAGGCCGCTGGTCGTGGGTGGCCGCTACGGTCTGAGTTCAAAAGATACAACACCTGCCCAGATCTTTGCGGTATTTGACAACCTGAAACAGGAAAAACCCAAAGACCAGTTTACTATAGGAATCGTTGATGATGTAACCTTCAGCTCATTGCCCATAGGTCCCGAAATTGATGTTACTCCAAAAGGAACCTTCGAGGCCAAGTTCTACGGTCTGGGATCGGATGGGACCGTGGGGGCCAACAAAAACTCTATCAAAATCATAGGTGGTGCCACCGACAAATATTGCCAGGCATACTTCTCTTATGACTCCAAAAAGTCTGGGGGGATCACGATCTCCCACCTGCGTTTTGGCGATTATCCCATTCTGTCAACCTACCTGGTCAATACTCCTGATTTTGTGGCTTGTCATGTCCCCAGCTATCTGGATAAGTATGATATGCTGGCCGGAATGAAAAAAGGAGGCACTTTCCTGTTGAACAGTATCTGGGATGTTGAAGAGACGAAGCAAAAGCTGCCTGATCATATGAAAAAATTCATGGCGGAAAATAATATCAAATTCTATATCATCAATGCTACAAAGATTGCTAAGGAAATTGGTTTGGGAAATCGTACCAACACCATTATGCAATCTGCCTTCTTCAAAGTGTCCGGTGTAATTCCCTATGAGATGGCTGTGGATGAGATGAAAAAGGCCATTGTCAAATCATACGGCAAGAAAGGGGAAAAAATTGTAAATATGAATTATGCCGCTGTGGATAAGGGGGGTGAGGTAACGGAGGTCCCGGTTCCGGAAGAATGGAAAAATATCGAAGTGAAACCCAAAGAAGACGATAGCCGGAAAGATGTACCCGAATTTATCAAAAAAGTGGCCGACCCGATCAATCACCTGAAAGGGGATGATTTGCCGGTAAGTGCCTTTAAAGGCCGGGAAGACGGAACATTTCCTGCCGGGACTACAAAATATGAAAAACGCGGTGTCGCCGTGGATGTGCCGGAATGGATTGCCGACAATTGTATCCAGTGTAACATCTGTTCCTATGTTTGTCCCCATGCAGCGATCCGGCCCTTCCTGCTGACGGAAGAAGAAGTGAAAAATGCTCCTGAAGGAACCAAAGTGATTAAGGGTGTCGGTCCTACGAAAGATTATTTTTACAGGATCCAGGTCAGCGTTCTGGATTGTACCGGTTGTGGTGATTGTGTCGAAGCCTGCCCGTCGAAAAAGAAATCACTGGTGATGAAAGCCTTGGATACGCAGTTGGATGAAATAGACCGTTGGGATTATATGGATGAAAAAGTGGGCTATAAAGAGACGGTGGTGGACAAACACAAAACGGTCAAAAACAGCCAGTTTGCACAGCCACTCTTTGAGTTCCACGGAGCCTGCCCAGGTTGTGGTGAAACCCCTTATATTAAAATTGTAACCCAATTATACGGCGACCGGATGATGATTGCCAATGCTACCGGATGTTCTTCCATCTACGGAGGATCTGCACCGTCAACTCCTTATACCTGTAATGTGGAAGGGAAAGGGCCTGCCTGGGCTAACTCGCTGTTTGAAGATAATGGAGAGTACGGTTTAGGGATGGCAGTCGGCGTACGTCAGATCAGAGAACGTCTGGCCGGAATCATGAAAGATGCCATCGAAAATGATAAGATATGTGCTGCCACCAAAGAAGCTTTTCTGGAATGGCTGGATAATTTTGATGAAGGCCAGGGATCTGTGGAAGCCTCCAAAAAGGTGGTTGCTGCCTTGAAAAATGAAAACACTCCTGTGACTAATGAAATCCTGAAGCTGAAAGATTATCTGGTGAAGAAATCAGTTTGGATTATTGGTGGAGACGGATGGGCTTATGATATCGGATACGGCGGTCTGGATCATGTGCTTGCTTCCGGCGAGGATGTGAATATCCTTGTGCTGGATACACAGGTGTACTCCAACACGGGTGGCCAGGCTTCCAAAGCATCTCCTACCGCTGCCGTGGCTAAATTTGCCGCCAGTGGAAAGAAAGTGCGCAAAAAAGACCTGGGTGCTATGGCCATGACCTATGGGTATGTTTATGTGGCTCAGGTATCCATGGGAGCCAGCAATGCACAACTTTTCAAAGCCGTCAGGGAAGCAGAAGCCTATAAAGGACCTTCCATCATTATTGCCTATGCTCCTTGTATCGCTCACGGGCTTCACAACGGTATGGAACATACCCAGGATGAGCAAAAACTTGTCGTAGAATCCGGATTCTGGCAGTTGTATCGTTACAACCCCGAGTTGGAAAAAGAAGGCAAAAACCCGTTTGTGCTGGATTCGAAAGCACCCGACTGGAGCAAGTTTGACGAATGGCTACATAATGAGATGCGTTTTACATCCCTCAAAAAAACCTTCCCGGAAGAAGCAGACCGCTTGTTTGCCAAAGCGCTGGATGATGCAAAATGGCGTTATCATTATTACAAACGCCTGGCTGAACTGGAGTATAAAACGGATGAGTAATCATCCTCTCGGGATAAAAAAAGGCCGGCCTGCAAGCCGGCCTTTTTTTTGCAGGTGCCAATAAAAAGATGTATTTTTGTAATTTATAATAATTTTAAATAGAGCTGATATATGGGACGGATCATGTCTATAGATTATGGGAAAAAAAGGGTAGGAGTAGCTGTGACGGATCCGCAAAGAATCATTGCTCAGGGTCTCACGACCGTGCCGGCACATACGGTATGGGATTTTTTGCAAAAATATCTCGCAGAAGAAGAAGTAGATGAATTTGTGGTGGGGTACCCCCGGCAAATGAATAACAAGCCTTCAGAGGCGATTCGGTGGATCAATCCTTTTGTAAAAAAACTGAATAAGTTATTTCCTTCAAAAAAAATTTCTTTATATGATGAGCGTTTTACCTCTGTGATGGCACACCAGGCGATCCTGGCAGGAGGGGTGAAAAAAGAAAAAAGAAAAGACAAAGCTCTGGTGGATAAAGTAAGTGCTACCATCATCCTGCAGAGTTATATGGAACAGGTTAAAAATAATTGATATGATATATCCGGTAGTAGTGTACGGGCATCCGGTTTTAAGAAAAATCGCCCGGGAAATTCCGGAAGATTTTTCCGGAATAGAAGAGTTTGTAGCGAATATGTTCGAGACCATGTATGTTTCGGAAGGGGTGGGCCTGGCAGCTCCGCAGGTAGGCCAGTCTGTCCGGTTTTTTGTGGTAGATGCTACCCCGTATGCCGAAGACGAACCTTCTCTTGAAAACTTCAAAAAGGTTTTTATCAATCCGGAAATTACAGAACGCTTCGGGGATATTGTCTCTTTTAATGAAGGCTGTCTGAGTATTCCGAACATCCGCGAAGATGTGAACCGGAAAAAAGCCATAAAAATTCGTTATCAAAATCTTGAAGGAGAATGGTTGGAAGAAGAATATGACGGCATTGCTTCCAGGATTATACAGCATGAATTTGATCATCTTAACGGTGTGTTGTTTACCGATCTGGTTTCTCCGCTAAGGAAAAAATTACTCCGTGGAAAACTCAGAGCTATAAGCAAAGGGAAGTTCAAGGCTTCTTACCGTACCATCCTGCCCGGACAGAAGGTGCCGGAATATATTTAATAACCGGTTTTTGACAAATAGCATAATTTTTTTAACTTTCGAAGCACCCTTTCCTGTATGTGATCTTTTATGCCGTTTTACTCTTCTTCAGGGATAAGAAAAATTCCATTTGTAAGGATATTGATTCCTTTTCTGGCAGGATGTGTCATCGGGTTATATGTGAACCGTCCATTTTTATGGGTTTTGTTTTTTTTGCTTTCCGGTTTGATATTTTATGTATATGGGTTTTCGGAGAAAAGCCCTGCTGCCCGTTATGAAAGGGAGTGGACAGTTGGCGTGGGAATTTTGCTGGGTTATCTGGCTGCTGGCGTCCTGGCTGCAGGACTGGTTATCAAGACTAATAAAGGGAAAAAAGATTTTGAGGGAGAAGAAGTGGTGGTTGGGTCAGTTTTCCGGCCTGCAGTACAAAAAGAGAATTCCTGTGAGACTGAAATAATTATCCATGGGATTCGGAAAGACAGTATTTGGCATAAGGTTCATGGAAGAGTGCTTCTTCGTTTCAGGAAAAGCAGCCAAGTCATATCGGCCAAACCCGGGGAAACGATCCTGCTGCATGCCCGTTTAATCCCTTTTCCTTATTATGGGAACCCCGGAGAATTTAATTATTCCCGTTATCAGGCTGATCATGGCATTTACTGGCAGGCTTTTGTAAAAGAGGAGAGCTGGATGTATGTGCCGGAGAAATCCTTTTTTTCTGTTAGAACCGAAGCAAAAAAAGTTCAGTATTATCTGGTGAATTGCCTGAAGAAATACGGATTTTCACAAAGTACACTGGCTCTGGCATCTGCCCTTACTACCGGCGACAGGGATTTTATGGATCCCCATACCAGGAAATATTTTGCAGACAGCGGGACCATGCATGTACTGGCTATTTCGGGCTTACATGTTGGGATTATTTATTTTGTGGCTATATACCTTTTTTCTTTTTTCGGAAAAAGCCGGCATATATGGATGATCCGACTTGTTGTTATCATGGTTCTTTTATGGAGCTATGCCTTTGTTACCGGACTTTCTCCTTCGGTAATGCGTGCATCTCTGATGTTCACCCTTTTATTGCTGGGACAGTCTTTTCAACGAAAGGCCAGTGTCTATAACGTTCTGGCCGTATCTGCCTTTTTGTTACTGATCATTCATCCGTTATGGATCCGGGATGCAGGTTTCCAACTGTCCTACTTTGCCGTATTAGGGATAGTGACTATATACAGGCCTTTGTATCTTCTTGCTGCCACAGGGATTGGATGGGTAGACAAAATTTGGTCACTACTTGTTGTATCACTTACGGCCATGGCAGGAACTTTTCCGCTCACTCTCTATTATTTTCATCGCTTTCCGTTATATGCACCCCTGACGAATCTTTTAGTGATCCCTATTGTTACCATTTTTATTTATGCGGGTCTTGCCTTTTTTCTACTGCAACCCATCCCCTGGCTGGCAGGTCTGATGGCACAGATCATGAAAGGATTGTCGAAAGGACTGTTGTTCATCACGCAAAAATCCCTTACACTGCCTGCTGCCGTGATCTACCCCGTGTGGCTGCATAGAGTGGATGTGTTGATTTTATACTTATTAGTGCTTGCCCTTGTCCTGATATTCCTTTTTCAAAAGCCGGGATTTGTTATTTTTCTGCAGACAGTGGTTTTGGCAGGTATGGTTCTTATGCTGATAAGAGAAACAAACAGCGTTCAGAAATACAGACTGATTGTTTTCAATATCCCCCGCTCTTCCGTCTGCCTTGTCGCATCGGGTAAAACCGGAGTGCTAATAGGAGATACTAATAATAAAAGTTCAGAATATTATCTGAAGGATATTAATGGAATCCTTGGTTTAAGAAAATTGGCTTCAGTAACCGGCTGTCCTTTTCCAACCTTGGGAAATATCCGGGATCAGAAAAACAGAATGGGAATTTATCTTGACAAAGGATTTTTCAGGGTAGGTCCTTTTACCGGGTATTTGTTGAATGACAATTCGATGCAGAAATTAAAAACAAAAATGTCTGTAGATTATCTGATTTTCTCGGGTAGGAAATGGTGGCTCCTGGAGAAACAACTGGCTACCCTGCAACCAGATATGATTATCCTTGACTCCACAGTTCCGGAATATACTGAAAATAAAATACGGGAAATATATTCTGACAGAAAACTTTATGTCGTACGTGAACAAGGAACATTTATTTTGGAGGAATAATTTTGTGATATAAGAGAAAGGAAGATGTAAGGGAATTGCTAATCCCCCAGAACCCTTATAAAAATCATTTCATTACGTTACCAATTTTTATACTTTTGCTGTTCTCTTGTTTATAAAACCTTTGATTCAGTGAAGATCATTATTGCAGGCGCCGGAGAAGTGGGGAAACATCTTGCCAAGATGCTGAGTCAGGAAAATCATGATATTGTTGTGATTGATCCGGAGATATCACGGATTGAAGAAATCAATTCCTCTTTTGATATCCTGACCATTAACGGTTCGGCAACTTCGTTCGAAATATTAAAAGATGTGGAGGTGAAAGATGCCGATCTGTTCATTGCCGTTACTCACTATGAGGAGACCAATATTGTGTCCGCCATTTTGGGAAAGAGACTTGGGGCCAAAAAAGCCATCGCCCGGATAGACAATATGGAGTATCTGATGCCTATCTACAAAGATATCTTTGAAAACATAGGAATTGATTATCTTATTTATCCCGAGCTGATCGCTGCACGTGAGATCATCTCACTTATTCATCAGGCCGGTACTACGGATTTTTATGATTTTACCGGCGGAATGCTTTCCCTGTATGTGGTCCGTCTTGATGAAGAATCTCCCATTATTGGGAACTCCCTGTATGAACTGGATTGGGGCGGAGAGGATTCCAATTACCGGGCGATTGCCATTACCCGGGATAATGAAACCATTATCCCCCGTGGAACAGACCGTTTCCGTCTGAACGATGTGGTGTATGTGATTGCCAACCGTCGTGATATGAAAGGGCTCTCCCGCTTTACGGGCAAGGAAGAAATAGATGTCAACAATATTATGATCCTCGGAGGCAGCCGCATCGGCAAACGGACGGCCGAAAACCTGGAGAAACATTTTAATATCAAGCTTATTGAGATCAACCGAGAAAAATGTATCGAACTGGCGGATTTTCTCGAAGATACCCTCGTAATCAACGGAGATGGCAGGGATATAGACCTGTTGCTGGAGGAAGGTCTCAAAACCATGGATGTCTTTATTGCCGTGACCGGGAATTCGGAAACCAATATTCTTTCCTGTCAGTTGGCGAAAAAAATGGGGGTGCCTAAAGTGATCGCCGAAGTAGAGAACATTGACTATATTCCCCTGGCTGAAAATATCGGGATAGATACCATCATCAATAAAAAACTGATTACTGCCAGCCGGATATTCAGATTCACTACCCGGTCGGAGGTCTCTGCCATTAAATGTCTGACGGGTACCGATGCCGAAGTACTGGAGTATGTTGTTAAAAAGGGTTCCAGGATCACCAAGGCGCCGCTGAAAGACCTGGATTTTCCCAAAGGGGCTATCGTGGGGGGCGTCATTCGCGGGAAACAAAGCTTTATTGCCCGGGGAGATACATTCATAAAACCTCATGACAGGGTGGTAGTCTTTACCCTGCCGGAAGCCAAACCTAAAGTGGAAAAGTTTTTTAAGTAAAAAAAGATGCTTAATAAGCGGATTATCCTGAATATCATTGGGTTGTCAGTTATGCTGGAAGGGGCTTTTCTGTTATTCCCGGTATTGATTTCTCTCATCTATCACGAACAGGATCTGCATACCAACTTTTTGGCTTTTGCCGTTACTTTCCTGACAGGGACTCTGATCTGGCTTCTGAGCCGGTCGAAGGACGAGGAGATCGGCAAACGCGAAGCTTATATCATCGTACCGACCGTCTGGGTGGTTTTTTCTGCTTTCGGAGCATTGCCTTATTTTCTGGGACATTATGTGCCGCATTATACCGATGCATTTTTTGAAGCGATCTCCGGATTCACAACGACCGGGGCATCCATAGTTACAAACATCGAAGCACTCCCCCATGGCATTCTTTTCTGGCGAAGCCTTACCCATCTTCCCGGAGGACTAGGCATCCTGATCATGTTTATCGCCATCTTCCCCTTCCTGGGCGTGGGTGGTATTGGTCCCGGCCTGGATTCGGTGGGGCCCGCCTCTAATTTTGCAGCCCTTAATCTTACCGGTAAATGTGTTATATCCTTGTTTATTTAAAATAATCTTGCGTGGATATGATCAATAAAAGGATTATTGTCTTTATCCTGGGCTTTTTGCTTATGCTGGAAAGCGGTTTTATCCTGATCTCTTTCCTGGTGTCGTTGTTGTATCGTGAGGGCGACTCCATGCCTCTGTTTGTCAGCAGCATGATCACTTTCGTTGCCGGTGCGTTGATGTGGTTCTTCAACCGGAAGGTTGATCGCGACTTCGGCAAACGGGAAGGATATATTATTGTCAGCACAGTATGGATTGTTTTTTCCTTTTTCGGTACCCTGCCCTATTTGTTATCCGGCGCTATACCCAACCTGACGGATGCTTTTTTTGAGACGATGTCAGGCTTTACCACTACCGGTTCTTCCATATTGAATAATATTGATTCGCTGCCCCATGGTATTCTTTTCTGGCGCAGTATCACCCAGTGGATGGGTGGTATGGGAATCATCGTACTCTCCCTGGCGGTCTTGCCATATCTTGGAGTGGGGAGTATACAGCTTTTTGCCGCCGAGGTGCCCGGGCCAACGCCCGATAAGTTACACCCGCGGGTGAAAGAAACGGCCAAACGGCTATGGGGTATATATATCCTCTTTACCCTGGCCGAGTCCATCCTGCTGATCATCGGAAGAATGAACCCTTTCGATGCCGTATGTCACTCTTTTACCACCATGGCTACCGGCGGCTACTCTACCAAACAGGCCAGCATCGCTTTTTGGGGGTCTCCTTTTATTCAGTATGTGATTATCTTTTTTATGTTCCTGGCCGGAATGAATTTTACTCTTTCCTATTATGCGCTTCACCGACAGTTCAGGAAAGTCATCAAAAATGAAGAGTTCAGATGGTACGTCGGGTTTGTAACCGGATTTTCTGCCATCGTAATAATTTTTCTTATCCTTATCCATCACAAGGGCGTGGAAACAGCTTTCCGGGAAGGTTTGTTTCAGGTGGTTTCTATCCTGACAACCACCGGTTATGTTACTACCGATTATCTCAAGTGGGAACCTTTTCTGGTGGTGATCTTACTGGTACTCATGTTTTTCGGCGGGTCGGCCGGGTCGACGGGCGGCAGCATGAAGATCATGCGTATTGCCCTCCTGATAAAAAACAGCCGCTATGAGCTGCGGCGGCTGATACATCCCAATGCCGTGATCCCGGTACGCTTTAACCATCATAACATTTCCTCAAGGGTGCTTACCAATGTCCTGGCTTTTGCCGTGATTTATATTCTTGTATTTGCTTTCGGAGTGGTAGTCATATCCACCATAGAACCTAATATTGATTCGGCTATCAGTGCTGTGGCTACTACGTTGGGAAATGTGGGACCGGGCATGGGTTCGGTGGGGCCCATGGATAACTTTTATCATATCAATGCTTTCGGCAAATGGTTCCTCTCTTTTCTGATGATGCTGGGACGTCTTGAACTTTTTACCGTCCTCGTCCTTTTCTCCCCGGCGTTCTGGAAGAAATAGTTCAGAGCTCTGAGTTCCCGGATTATGATTTCCGGTTCGTTGCCGAAAAATCGTTTCGGAAGTGCTGTTATACAACCGTGTAGTGCCAAAGATTTTTTGACCGCGGTATATTGCTGTGTGTCTGATATATGTATTTTCCAGGTGTAGAAGATGAGTTTGATACTACATTTCTGTGTAGTGTTTTACTTTTTGGTATAAGAAACAAAAATAAGTAATTACTATTTTTCAACAGGATTTCTTTTTGCATTAGAAAGATCTGGCCAAGGAAGTGCTTTGGTTTCATAAGCTATTTCAATCCATTTCTTAATCATTTCATCACGTTTTTCAGGAAATAGAGTTGAAAGGTCATGAATTTCGGTCCTGTCTTTTTCCATATCATATAACTCCCATTTACTTTGATCCCTGGGATTAACAGAAACAAGTTTCCATTTTCCCATACGCAAAGCTCCATGGCCCTCATGTTCCCAAAAAATAGTCTTATGTTTAGGGCTTTCAGCTCCTTTAAAATTTGGAACCAAACTTATTCCACGCATTTTTTTAACAGGTATACCATTTCGCAATCTTGGATAAGTGGCATTGGCAAGTTCACAACATGTGGCCATTATATCAACAATATGCCCAGGTTTATCATCAAATGTTCCCGGCTTTTTTATTCCATTTGGCCAATGCACAATGAGTGGTGTCGATATCCCCCCTTCATGGGTAAACTTTTTATATCGTTTGTATGGACTATTACTGGTAATAGCCCATACCATTCCCTGGCTTGCACCTGCCCTTGCCGAATTTCTGCGCCATTCCTGATAATTCCATCTGGTATTTTTTCCCCATTGATATCCAAAAATATTATCCTCAGGCTCCGCAGAACAACCATTATCTGATAAAAATATAATAACTGTATTGTCAAGAACCCCTTTCTCATTTAGATGGGTTACTAATCTGCCAATATTTTGATCCATGATCTCAATTTGGGCTGCATAAATTGCTCGCCGAAATTCTGTATCAAGTTTTAAGGAATCACTCAATGAATCCCAAGCAGGCATTGTTCTTTTGGGTAATTGCCATTGATCTGAAACAATTCCCATTTTAATCATCCTGCGATATTTCTGTATTCGTAATGATTCATAACCTGCCTTATATTTTTCAAGATATTTTTCGATTACATCATCATGTGCTTCCAATGGCCAGTGAGGAGCATTATATGCCACATACTGAAAAAATGGTTTTTTTTCTCTTATTGCTAAATCAATAAATTCAATTGCTTTGTTGGTGAACACATCAGTAGTATACCATTCTTTATTTGAAGAAGCACCAATTTTAGGATAATCATTCTGATGAATGACAATTTTTCCATTATAAAAAACTTCACAATTATTCAAGACTTTAAAATAACTATCTATATAATTGTGAATGCCCCAAAAATGTTTAAAACCCCTATTTTCAGGCCAACTTTCTCTATTATTTCCAGCATGCCATTTGCCTACCATCCCGGTAAAATATCCTGCTTTCTCTAATACTTCTGCAATCGTAACGCATGAATCATTTAGAAATCCTAAATAACCTGGGCCCATATTTCTCCCTGTCATGTATCCTTCCCCTGCTTCATGGGGATATAAACCAGTCATTAAACTTGCCCTGGTTGGACAACAACGGGCAGTATTATAAAATTGAGTAAAACGTATACCATTTTTTGCAAGTTTATCAAGATTTGGAGTATTGATTTCACCTCCATAACAACCGAGATCAGAATAACCCATATCATCTGCCATAACAAGCAAGATATTGGGTTTTGTATCAGGCAATTTCTTATTACCAAAACATATAATAATGATTGAAGCCAACAATAAAAAAGCTAATGATTTATTTAGGTTCATTTTTAATAATTTTGGTTCATCCACAAGATAAGTATTTTTTGTAAAAAAACCGGCGACTAAAGTACTTCTTATCCTTTGGGAATACCCGAACATAAACATCTTGAAACTCAGTCTTATGTTGATAAAATTGTACTTCCACCTTTTTACTGTAACCACCGTCGTTTCAGAATAAAAACGAGGTAACGCATGGCTTTAGGACCTGAAATCCACGGATCACCCGACATACGCCAGCCCGGACAATTAAACGAGCTGATATTCACACCAATTTAATTTCATTTACTGCCAACATATGATCCCACAAATCATCGTGCTGCCTGTAAAAGATGCTTATAACAGGGAAAATACCTGAGGGCATGAATTATATCAAATTGGCAAAGTAGAAACCGGGGAGGTTTATTTACGGCTTAACACTTCCTGAATGGCTTTCTCCACAAGATCTTCCATAACCTGATACCCTAATTTGTTGGGATGGACACCGTCCACCGTATATTCCTGTTTCATCCCCTTTCGTTCATCTACCATGGATGAATAATAATCCAGATAGTAGAGGTTATTTTTCTCAGCGTACTTTTTTATCCATTGATTCAGGGTCACGATTTTTTCTGCCGGTTTGACACCGGGTCGCCACGGATAATCATAAGCGGGCAATACAGAACAAAGAATAACTTTGATATGATGAAATTTAGCCAATTCTGCCATAGAGGCCAGATTATCCTCTATCATCTCCAGGGAAGAAGGCCCCGTATTCCCCGCTATATCATTTGTCCCGGCCAGGATAACGACCACACTGGGCCTGAGCTTGATCACATCGGGTCTGAAACGAATCAACATCTGCGGCGTCGTTTGCCCACTTATACCTCTGTCAAAATAAGGTTTCCCTTTAAAAAATTCCGGAGAAATCCTTATCCATGCGTCGGTGATAGAATTCCCCATGAAAACAACCCGTTTTTCATTTTTTGACGGAGGCGGCACCAGAGCATTAGCAGCCTTGTACCGACTCAGGTTTGGCCAATCGTCTTTCATTTTTGACCATCTTTCGTAGGATTTGAGGATCTGTTGTTCGGAGGGTGTAATTGAGGTTTGTTTCGATGGAATATTTTGCGCCGTTAATGATTGTAAGGAAATCAAAACACCAAACAAGAAAATGAATGCAGTCTTTAATTGAAACATGGTTTTTTATTCAAAGTATTAGAAAATATTAAAAACAAAGTCAGCATAAACAATATCAACGCTAAACAACAGATGTTATCTTTAAAATGTTTCGTCATCAAAAACCTGTTTACTCCTCTTTGATCAGCAACCAGGTATCATTATGCTGAGGGAAGGCTTTCCAGATAGCATGCACCTTATCCCGGGCACGCATTTCATCATCGTAGGAAAATACTGCCACCCGGAACAGGCCTTCCTCATTACGCAAGACAAACGGAGAAAAACCTTCATCGCGTATCTGCTTAATGTACTTCTTCACATTCCCGGGGTAACGGAAGCTTCCAATAATCACAAAATACTTTTCTTTCGGCACCGGCGCTTCCTGCGTCCCCACCAGTTTTTCTTCTTTCACCGTGATCGTATCATTCTCACTCTTTTCTTCTTGCTTCGATTCTTCTTTGGGAGTATTGTTCACAACCACTTTGGATTTGTCCGACTCAATCGTCACTTTGGTAACTTTTTTTGTCCCACCACATCCGGCAGACAAAATCATCAAGATCACGGCCCAACTCAAAATATATTCAATTCTCATGACAATATTATTTTGATTTTACCGTAAAGGTGCAAAAAAATTTGAGGAGTAAATAAACGCATCTCATTTTTTTTTCGTCTTTTTTTTATAACCTTTACGTAATCTTTCCGTAACAGATACAAAACATAAACAGATGAAAAAAATTTACTTTCTTTTATTTCTGATCTTTTTTGTATGGGGACATGGTTTGTCCCAACCTCTTTCCGGCACTTATACAATCGGCATCACTTCTGCCGATTATACCTCTTTCAATGCGGCCGTTACCGACCTGATAACAAAAGG
>Ga0136651_10000120_pt1 | contig 37224 bp, 28 predicted proteins | sample Mar14236cmmetaG_FD_94867 | JGI IMG/M metagenome (GOLD analysis project Ga0136651, IMG submission 94867) | Marine hydrothermal vent microbial communities from Guaymas Basin, Gulf of California to study Microbial Dark Matter (Phase II) - Marker... ... | reverse complement strand
TCCGCAAAATAACAGGCATTCCAATCGGGCCGCAAAATAACAGGCATTCCAAGCGGGCCGCAAAATAACAGGCATTCCAAGCGGGCCGCAAAATAACAGGCATTCCAAGCGGGCCGCAAAATATACTGTCCACCGTTATAATTTTCGCATTTGCGTAAGTCACCACCACCTGACTTTCGCGTTGAGACAACGGCTGATGCTGTTGGCTGTGTTTGTTCAAAAAAAGTGCAATTTATGACAATGCTAAGTATAACAGGCATTCCAAGCGGGCCTTCAAAATTTATCTTGATGACCCTTTTTTTAGGAATGCGCCCCATTCAACCCTTGGGGGTTGGGACATTTTTGATATGCTTTCTATTTGGTTAGTCACCACCACCTGACTTTCGCGTTGCGACAACTGCTTTAGCTGTTGGCTTTTGCCTTATCAGGATGATTGCCTCTGCCTTCAAGCACAGCTTGCAATGATGCCAGAGAATTTTCATCATGCCAATGAAATAACGGATAATTCTCTAATTTCGCATGGCTACGCTGTAACATACTTCGAAAAATAGTGCCTACACCGGTTATCCCAGAAATAAACACGGGATAAATGGGACACTGAGTTTGCTGTGCTAACCAGAAGTAGCCGCGTTTGAGTTTGTGTGATTCACCCGGTAAACCCATCTTCCCTTGAGGAAACAAGGCAAGCACTTCTCCAGATTTTAAAACACGTAAGGCTACCCGTAAGGCGGTTTTCTGGTGACGACTGCGATCCACTGGAATGCAACCAATAGCCCGATAAAACCAAGCGAAACCAAAACGCTCATATTGTTCACTGGCAATCAAAAAACGTAATGGACGGGGAGATGCTGCAATCATTAACATGGCATCTAAGCCTGAGATATGATTAGCCACCAAGATCGCTGGCCCGTCATCTGGTAAGGGGATAGGTGTGTAGTGTAAACGATGATAATGCTTACAAAATAGACGGTTTAAACCGTCTAAAAAATTCATCCATGTTTTGCCCCAATCGCTTTGTTGTGCGGCTGAAATCGCTTTGAAACCGCGTATGAGTAATACTATAAAAACAATAACCAATAATAATGCTACAATACTGTATAATTCGACCATAAATTTTCTGTACGATTTTAAAAAAAATGGGTAGTGCTGCAATGTGTGTGATAGAACGCTGATGAGACTGATTGTCATGATTGACGCTGATTTTCTTTAATCAGTGTTTTAATCAGTGTTAATCATGATTATCAGTTTAATCCGCGTTCTATCTTCTATAGATTCCTTTTGAAAATGTCTACTTCATTTCAAGAAGATCATTTAAAAACCTTATGTACGACAGTCGTTTGTTCCACGCCTTTTAAGGTTGCTGAACGTTGTTCGGATTGGTAATCACTTCTTGACAGTTTTTCCAAAACGCCGGGAGAGTCTAGGATCGATTGAGTCATCCAAATTTCACCTGCTTGTGCCAGCCCTTGAACCCTCGCCGCAATATTAACAGATTGACCAAAATAATCAATGCGTTCATCGTTAACGACGGCTAATGCTGGCCCTTCGTTGAGGCCGACTTTTAATCCGATTTCATAACCGCTCGCTTTCCAGCTTTCATTCATCTCCTCAATTTGCTTTAACATTTCCAATGAGGCTAAAAAACCATCTAATGGACGAGAAAAAGTGGCCATGATGGCATCTCCCATGGTTTTCACAATCGCCCCTGAATAGTGACGCACGGTGTCAGTCAGTATTTGGAAATGCGTTTTAACCAGTTTATAAGCGAAAACATCTCCGGCTTTATCATACATTTCCGTGGAACCGCGTAAGTCGGTAAACATGATGGTTAAATTTTTCACGTTAACGTTGAAGGTTTCTGACAACGGTTGAACACGAAATAAATCGCGGAAACTTTGATTATTTAACAACATCTTGGGCGTGAAAACGGGTATCACGATGGGCGGATATTGCTTGATGAGTTCCTGTGCGTCTTTTCGTTCATCCAGTTTCATTATTAAACAGCCTAGCCTACTATTAGTATGATTCTTGATATGAATTTCACAAGAACCGAGAGGCATCTGCACCTGTGAAGGCGTAAAAGCGGTTGGCAAGAGATCAATCTCTATTCTATTCGGTTGCTCCTGATTGCTTTGAGCAAAATTGAAAACCACATAACTGTTATTTTCAACGCTAACAACTTGATAACTTTGATTGGAAACAACCTCTAAAGAGAGGGTGTGACGTTCGTCAGGTTCTAAAATAAGCAATTCTTTGATCACCTTTTCCCAACAAAAGTCTAAAACTTGTTCAGACTTTTGAGTATTGCCAGAGAAGTAATAGCGATGGAAATGCTTAAAATCGGATAAGGGATTGATATCCAATTCTTTAACACTCGGATGGAGGGTAAAGGAGACTTCAACCTGCTCATCAAGGGTGGTAGGTGTATTAATATGGCAGAGGGCACAATAAAACGAGTCTTTTTCGAGTTCCGCTAAGGCATGATGGTTATGCACAATACCATAACAGGCCGGGCATACCATCTCATAAGATAAATCAAATAGCCCTATTTTGGTACCGTGAACAAAAATATCAAGGCACTCATGCTCATTTAAGCCATGTTGGTTAGCAAAATGGAGTGGATTGATTCTAAACAGACTCCAATCATCCTGTGTTTTCAAAATATCGGCGACTGTTTTCACCGATTGTTTATTCAGGATGGGATATTGCAAAAGGGATTGTATCTTTTGTTGTAAAATGGATTCGTTAACCATAAAATGAAACCTCATGTTCTGTTTTTGTGGAAAAGCGATGTGTAATACGTTACGGTTTGTTCCATGATTTGTAGAACGGATTAATATTAATCAGCGTAAATCAGGACAATCATGACAATCAGCGTTCTATCATCAATCCCCTAAATCCGCTGTACTCGATACCCGCCTAATCACTCCCAAAAAATAAAATACCCTAAATGTAGGTTGGAGTGAGCTTGCGAACTCCAACACTCCCAAAAAATAAAATACCCTAAATGTAGGTTGGAGTGAGCTTGCGAACTCCAACACCATAAAGTTCATTGGTATATTAATTTTTTGGAGTTACCTTAATCAGCGTAAATCAGGCCATAATCAGTACATTAGCGTTCTATCACGCTGTACTCGATACCCGCCTAATCACCAACAACGTCTCATCATCTTCAATCTGTTCCGGTTGGCAATGCTTAGTTTAGTACAACGGATCAGGGGATTGAACGGATTAGTGCATTGGAGTGAGTATCTTAATCAGCGTAAATCAGGCCATAATCAGTACAATCAGCGTTCTATCACGCTGTACTCGATGTCCGCCTAATCACTAACAACGTCTCATCATCTTCAATCTGTTCCGGTTGGCAATACTCATACACAGTACGAAACACGGTATCAATGAAGGTGTTCATCTCAAGGCGATGCTGTGCCAAGAATAAGGCTTTGAGCTTGTCTTCACAAAATTGTTCACCGTGTTGATTCCTGTTTTCAAACAAGCCATCGGTATAGACGATGAGCGTATCGTAGGCTTTGAGTTCGACGCGAGTGCAACGTTTGACGGGAAGACTTTGCCATTTACCCAGCGCACAAAAGTTTTCGTGAGGGGGAAGAGCGATTTTATGCCACTGATTATCTCTGATCAGTCCAATGTGTAAACCGGCCCGGCTTAAAGTGATTTCGTTCTCTTTTAACTGCACATAACACAGTTCACACCCTTCATCATTGGAAAAAGGATGGAAAGTGGTTTTGAAGTTCGGCTCAAAAGCCCGCATAGTGGTGAGGGCATCTTGGCTTAAATCGGTTTCTACCCAAAAGTTGTGGGTTTTGCTCAAATTAACGGCGGTTTCGACACCATGCCCGGCTAAATCGCCGACGAGCAATCCAAAATCGCTGATGAAAAGCCCGACTTTGTTATCAGCATTGGTGCTTGGTAGTTGGAATAAGTCGTAAAAATCGCCGCCCATTTGTCCAGAATATTTTAAGCCGATGCCAATTTCGTAATCTTTCCATTGCTGAATCAATAGCTTATCAATACTTGGCTTTGCGTGTGTCTCTCCTTTTAGCCAGTTTAGGAGTTGTTGACGAGCGGAGTCGATGGGGGAAAGAATGGTGAAATGGTTGTTTTCAATGTTTGGATCAATAAAGTCGAATGATTTTATTTGGTAATCATTTTGGATTATAGGGGATACATCGCTCATTAATTTTGCTTGGCGTTGTTCTTCTCTGAGTGATTGACGGGTTCTTGCCAATTCATCTAAAACTTCTTGAGAGTAATTTATATGTTTTTTTTCGCTTTCTCCCATTTTAATAAGAACTTCTATTTTTTGTTCTAAAATAGAAGGAGAATTAAGGATAAGTTGTGAAATAATTTGACGATTTCTAGGTATCCTCTCGACGAGAAATGCTTCAAACAGAACGTCAATATTTTGGTTGAATAAATTACGGTATTTTTTAGCAAAATACCAATTCGGAACTAACTTGGCTAATATCAAAGATGGAAGTCTGTAAAAAACATAACTAGCTGTACCTAAAGCAAAAAAAGCATATAGCCCCATAGATATAAGCAATACTCCCATAACGGTATTATTATCAAGAAATACTGTAGCCTCAAAATAAAAATAGACACCAAAAAAAAGTATTAATGAAACAATGAATGTAAAAATAATATTTACAATTTTGTAGTATTTATGGTAAATAAAAAATAATATATAAATTAACCATATAGTTATATACATAGAAAAAAATGAACTTATTTCTAAAAAATAAAAAATTAAAAAACTGGCTTGTACAATAGTTATGAAAAGTTGTAATAAGGTATTAGCATTGCCTTTTGGGGTAAGTATACTTAATAATTTTTTCAGAACAAGTAAACTATTTTTAGGAGAAGTTAAAGTTATAGCATGATAAATTATAACAAAATGTATAATTCTAAAAAGATGATCTAAGTATATAGAAAGAGGAATTATAAATAATGCTATAGCATAGCTAAGTAACACAGGAACTAAAGTTAGTTCAGAAGTAGAAATGTTCAATTGAGCAAGTTCAATTCCACCATACATAAACCCTAAAATGACATACAGTCCTACCATAGTAGAAGTTAAACGTAAGATATTTGGGAATAAATATCTTGTCAAGATAAATATAAAAACATAACTGGCATATAAAAAAAATAAAAATGAAATAGCATATCCTGGAAGTTCTGCTTCAGAAGTAATTACGGCATAATAACCGACAAATAAAATGGGAAAAATAATAAAGTATAATAATATATTGTATACGGATAAAAAAAGCATAAGAAATCCATAACGCCAAAGGAATCCATTTTCATAAGCCATTTTTAAGATAGTACGAATATTACCAATAAATCTCTCTTGATAAGCATTAATGAAGGCAAACATAATAAATCCAATAGCTACTTCCTTATCAACTATTTTGTGGTTACTTTCTTTGTTTGTCATAAGTGTTTTCCTATTAATTCTACCGTTTCGTTTTGAATCCAAGGACTTTCATGCGTAAATAAAAATTCTATAAAAGGAAGAATAGATCGTCCTTTCGTATATCCTAATGCTGCTATCATCCTAATAACGACTAAACGATACCCCTGTTCAATATAGAATGTTATTTGACTTATCAACGTATCAACTAGTTTTTCATCTAATGGAATTAATGAATTACCCTGACACCGCGCCGCCAAAACCAATCGCTCTGCAATATCCTCTTGCTCAGTTTCATCAGGTGGATTTTTAACATTGGGTTCAGGTATAGAATTAAGTAAACCCCGCATTAACTCATTTGGAGCATCACTAATACCAAACCACAACACCAAGACTTCCTGCCACCAAATATTGTCATACAACTCTTCCCAATTTAACTCAGGCTTAAACGCCTTAATATAATAAGCAGCAAAATATTCTTGAAAGCGGTGATGTTGGAAACGCAAATGATTTTGCGTATCTTGAAATATCAAGCGGCTACCTATCGCCACCTTTAATACCGCCTCAATTCTCTGGTGATTAAAACCTGTTTGTGCCGCTTGACTTGAGGTGGTTAGGTAAGTCAACAGTGCATGATAATCTACTACAATACTTTTAAAATGCGCTGTCATGGCAAAGCCAACGTATGCCAGTAAGGTTTCAACCGTTTCATGATCATAAGCGAAATCCGCTGCCCCCTTCTTATATTCGCGCAATAAAAACCGGCTAAATTCTTGAAATAATACCGTTTGGTTTTCGGGCAATTTTTTATTTATCCGCCAATACGTCGCTATCAATTTCAATAAAAACGGATTTTCCGCCAATTCCCGATAGCCCAGTTTGCGATCAATCAATTTTTTATACAGCACTTTCCAATCGGGCAATCCCATCTTTTTCAGAAATTGCTTAATCTGCCCCCGCGAAAATAAATCAATAATTACTTTACTGCTTTCAAATCGCTCGCGGTAATCTAATTTGCGACAGGCAAAAATAAATTTATTTTGGGTTGAATAGTTATCAGCAAACCGCTTGAGTACCTCAAAACGCGCCCCGTAATCGGCTCGCGGCATTTCATCCATGCTGTCAAACAAAAACACCACTTCCCCGGCCGCTAATAAATTTTTCATTTGTCCAAAAAATTGAGGCCCCAAATCGTCGTCAAATTGTTCATACAGGGTGTAACCAATGAACTGCCATACTGGATCGTTTTTTTCGAGTGAAACGGTAAACGTATTTAAGGGTAAATAAATTGGGATTAAGGGCGCTTTGCTGTGCTGCATTTTATCGGCTAATGTTAAACCGATTTGCCGCAACGTCACGCTTTTACCTGAGCCCGGATCACCTAATAACACTAAAGGTTCAGTGGATTTTAGCAAAGTGCGAACAATATTGCGCGTGAGTTTGTTGTCTTGGCGGGAGCGGGCCGCATGAGCCGTCAAGAAATTTAAATTTTCGCCCCGTGCCATTTCTTTTAATACCCAATATAATGGCGCAACGAGTTTGCCCGATTGGGGGATATTTTCTTTATCAGTATAATCTAAAGGCAAATTGAGCTGCCTTAATAACTTAATAAACTGGGTAAAGTAGGGTTTTTGTAAATGGGCAAGATCGGGTTCAACTGGCAAGCGCACCCAGCGCCGACGCAAATAGGATAACCAATGCGGATTCGCAATGATGAAAATGACGGGGGCTGTGATAGCGAGCGTCGATATTAAGGTGATGAGGGCTGTGGTGTTCATGGGGGCGTTATTGTAATGCTAATTTGGGGAAAAATAAAGTTTTGGGAAAATTTGATAGAACGCTGATTAGACTGATTGTCATGATTTACGCTGATTAAAACACTGATTGTGTTGATTATGGCCTGATTTATGCCATTATTATTTATATTATAGTCTTCTTAATCAGTGTGAATCAGGCCATAAATCAGCGTCATCAGCGTTCTATCTTTTTTGAATTTGTGATAGAACGCTGATTAGACTGATTGTCATGATTTGCGCTGATTAAAACATTGATTGTGCTGATTATCATCATTTAATCAAAGTTTTGAATTACGATTTATATTCCTTGGCATGTTTTTCACATAGCCATAAAACATCATCTTGAGGTTTGACGTGAACGGCTTTGAGTCCTCCCCAACTATCACTTGGATCTAAGTCTCTTAACAGACGACATAATCCTCGTTTGGTGGCATCGTCTACATGATCGTCAATATTGGGAAATTTTTGCTTTAATTCACTCATAAATTCTAAATCATGTTTGAGTTGTGTATCGTGTCCGACAGTACCGATACCCAATGTGATGATGGCATTGAATAGCATAATCAGCTTGGACAAGTGAGGGGCAATAAAATGAGAGCATTTATCAAGTTCGTAGATGTGATAGCAACCCCCTTTTTCGGTTTTATGCCAATGCCCTGGCTGTTGACAATACAGTTGTAAGATCACTTGACGCGCTGCAAAGGGCCGCCACCAGTTTACTGGTTGCTGGCTTAAGGTAAAGGCATAGGGGCATTGTAATTCGGCGTGTTGTTTTCTGAAATGCCCTTGTATCCAGTTAAAGAAGTTATTAATATTCTCATCGGCACCTGTCATGTCTTGTTTGAGTTCTTCAATCTTTTGTAAGACGGCATCTTTGGTTCGCCAATCTAAGCCGAATAAGAGTTGAGAAACTGAAACCATTTCTAAAGCTTCTTGACATTGAATTTCCAAAACTTCTTTTTGCATGGCTTTTTCAAGCTGTTCGTAATTAAATTCTCCTGAACAAGGTTGACCATGATGTCCGGGACAAGGTATTGTGCGTTTAATGTCTAGGCCTGGAAAACGTTGCAATGTCAATTCTAAGCCATCGCGCAGTATATCAAAAAAATAGTGGGGCGCGTTGCCACGCACGATTAATTCAAGTCGTCTGTCTTCTGGAAAGGCGCGAACCAATCCCAGATTGTGTTGTGCGGCGTTTTCTGCCAGCAAGGCTCCATAACGCCAGTGTTTATGGGTTGTGAAACGATGAGCGCGGGCGATGAACCAAGTTGGAATGCCGGGGGGGAGCATATTTAATTCATAAGTCATGCGAATTTCTTTAGCACGGCCCATGTTATCCCATGTGGTTTGATAGTCTGGCGGATCGGAGGGTAGACATTCCACTATAAAATGGGTATGTCTATCGTCTAAAGCGGGATACGAGAGATCAAACTGTGCCATCAAATTTGAAAAATGCTCTCGCATTGGATGTTCTAAATCTGACCACAGTCTGTCTCTCTGCGCGAGGGTTAAAATACCTTGTTTATCAAGAACTTGTTGGCTGGTTAAGATCAGACTAATGTGTTCTGTCACCCATTGCGGTTTGAGAATGACGACATTTTTAAGATCATCATTGTCGTGAAAATAGAGCAACTCTCCTAATTCATGTAGCCATTTCGCCAAAATAAGACAGTGGTTTTGCGCGACACCCTGCGCTGTCATGATTTGATCTAATTGCTTCTGTATCATGGATTTGTCCGTTTTGGCCCGAATGGCATTAGCGGCTTCTAGCCAATGAATGGGCCATTTTTCGCCCATCAGCGGCAATTTTGCAGCGGCCTCAGCAATGGCTTGGCGCACTTCGTCAATACCGGCCCCTGTTTTATTGCTGACTTTGTAGGGTTTATCCCCTATAATTTTATGGTATTTCTGTTTAAAATCAACGAAAGGTAAGGCCGCCACGGAATGACACAGAAAGCACGGAATTTTTCCGTGTTTTTCCGTGTTTTTCCGTGGCAAAATCTACAAATAAATTTTTTGTTCTGTACAAATTACGCCGCCTTTTGTTGTGGCGGTATCACCACAACTTCTACATGAGAACCAATACGCGCTAACATATTCACAAGGGCATCTATTGTGAATAAGCTCAGTTTTCCATTCAGCAAGTCATCCACGCTAGATGATGTTATGCCAAGTTGTCTAGCTGCCTCAAATTGAGTTATAGCTTGTCGTTTGATGTAATGTTCTATTTCAAGCATCAATAAAGAACGGATGTGCAGAGTCGAAGCTTCTACTTCATCAAATCCAAGATCAGTAAAAATATTTCCAGATGATTTGATCATCTTGATATCGTCATCAATCATGATTTTTCCCCCTCAATTTGTTGAAACCGTTTTCGTGCCAGTTCAATATCGTGTTGGCGGGTTTTCTGTGTTTTTTTCTGAAAAGCATGAAGTACATACACTGCTTTTTCAAAATGAGCCACATAAATAACCCTATACTCGCCTCCAACGTGAATACGTATTTCTTTGACGTTATTATTGCTGGGGGGTTAAATATAAATACATTTCTTGGTTTATTTTTTTATCCGATTTTTATTCTTCCAAATGGGGGATGGTGGGATCGCTTAGCGGTGAAATTTGGGTTTATATTGAGTTCATTGTCGCTAAGCGATCCCACCCTACAAATCCTCTATGAAAATAACCTCTTTCATTATTGCACATTACTCCCTGAAATGAATCCCATCTTGCTCACTGAGCCGATAATACAAGGCTCTTGTTTCCAGTGAGGGTTTGAAAGCGGTGGGAAAGTTGATGCACTTCAATTGTGCCTGGTTTTGTATAGCCAATTCTTGCGCATCAGCCTCAAGCACACTATAACCAACGGAACTAATCTTAGTTGTCTCCTGAAAATCGACGACAAGAACGTATTCACTATAACGTTCAGAGTAATTTTGCAGAGCTTGTTTACACTGAGACAATAATTTTTCCTTAACCGTGTTGCGAAATTTGCTATCAAGTGTTTCTGGAGACATTGAACCAATTAATTGAACACGGGTTTCATCGGGGGATAATTTGATCTCCAAGGTTTCTTTCTTCATGCTGTTGTCTCCGCTTTAATCTTCAGGCGTACTTTCGTACCCTTATCAGAAGGTGGAAATTCTAATTCATCGACGAGTTTATAGGCCATAAACAGTCCAAAACCACGGCGATTGGGTTGACTGGGTGGAAAAGTATGGGGTATGAAGGGCTTAAAACCTTTACCCGTATCAGAAATTTCTATTGTCAGGGTATCGTTTTGTTCAAATAAATCAATACTGACTTCCTTAGCCGGCTCATTGTCGCTACCATGTTCAATAGCGTTTAAGCCAATTTCCATGACGGCGAGCCGGGCTTTATTTGCTTTTTCTTGTGATGCGCCCATTTTAGTCGCCCAAACTTGGGCAACTGCGGCGGGTATGTCTTCATAGCCAAAGGTGGCCGGGATAGTGATATGAACTGTTTCATTTGGGAGGGGGGTTTTCATAATAAATGTTCTGTTTCATAAGGCATTGCTTTATCATAAGGCTAATAATCAAATTCAACGCTGCCAAAAAAAATAATTCGTTATGGCGACTTGATCGGCACTGGGATCGTATCGTTTAGAAAGCTTCAAAGGGGTTAAAAAATGGTTAATGGTTAATGGTTAATTGTTAATTATTAATTAAAAACACATTTATTGTTTTTCTTTAGAGGACTAAAAACGGGCTCAACTTTTTTCGATCATTGAAAATCCGAAATATCGAAGGTTTGTCAAATAACTTATTGATTTGAATCAATCCCATTCAACGAGCCCAGTGCCAGGATGACGAATTTTGAAAGAAATGATGCCATTAAAATGATTGATACACAATCAAAAAAGAGTTGTCTTTTAACAAACAATCTGTTATTGAAAGGATAAAATTATGCAAGCATTACGTGAAATTTATGAAGTGGTTTCAGACACGATCACTATCAACATTCCAAAAACCTTTCCTTCTAAAAAGGTAGAAGTGATTGTGTTGCCTCTGGCAGAAAATCGGCCAACAAATCGGGAAGAGTTTTGGAAAAGTCTTGATGAGTTTCGTCAAGAGTTGGCACGTTCTGGACGCGCATTTAGTGATAGCGCAGAACTTATCAGGGAGGAACGCGACAGATGACTCTCTATGTTGTAGATGCTTGTGTGGCAATAAAATGGTTTGTGTTGGAGATACATAACAAGGCTGCTTTAGGTTTGCTTAATTCTGCTTATCACTTGCATGTCCCTAACTTTTTTCTATTGGAATTTGGTAATGTGATTGGCAAAAAATACCGACGTGGCGAAATTACCCTAGCGGAAAGTCACTTTATGATAAATAAGTTACAGGAGGCTTCATTAACTTGGCATGAAGATAACCAGTTGTTTCCAAAAGCTTTTGAAATAGCATTTCAAAATAGGGTAGGTAAATCAAGGTACACTTCAAGCAAACTATACTTAGCATCGTCATAAGGTCGCTATTATTGATTTTTTGACAGACAGCCAACAGCGGGCATCAGTTGTCTAAAAGCTCAAGTCAGGTGGTGGTGACTAAACCTATCTCTAGCGAGATTTCGAGTGCCAAAAGCGCAAATTGACTTAGACTGTCCACTGTTATAATTTTCGTGTTTTGTTAGTCACCACCACCTGACTTAAGCTGTTGGCTATTAAGTTGCGCGCAACTTTTGCGTGAAGTGAAAAATAGTTCTCTCGCTTTTTATCCCCTTCAATAGGACTGGATTTTTACAAAAGGCAAAAGCGCAAATTATAACAGTGGACAGTATAAAACTGGAACAAAACAATAAACCAAGTCTGGAACGAAAAAAGTAAACTAAATTTATGCCGCTACCGCTTCCTTTTCATAGCCGTATTCAGCGCGAATTTTATCAAATGCGGCCTGAATGTCTTGATCAAAATCGGGGTTGTCAATTTCGGCATTGCTCAATTCTGATTTTATACGTCGGGCCCGGGCTAAAATGGATAACTCAGAAAGTTGTTGTACGGGTACGCCGGCTTCTAGCAAGCTGACGCCTTCATGATAAATATTGAGCATTAAACTGAGGAGTCGCATTTGTTTTTTGGGTGAACAAAAACTGTCTATTTCATCTACGGCGCTTTGTTGTAAAACGCCTTCTCGAATCAGGGCTGCGCCTTCTAATACCCAACGTTGGGCAGGTGAAAGGGCTTCGGGCCCAACCAGGTTGACAATACGGGCTAATTCGTCAGCATGGGCGAGTAATTTTAAGGCTTCATTTCGGTATTCTTGCCAGTGGCTGTCAATGTTTTCTGCCCACCATTGTTGGGCGGTGCTGACGTAATCTGAAAAGCTGTCATTCCAGTCTATTGAGGGATAATGGCGCGCATCGGCCAATTCTTTGGATAAGGCCCAAAAGGTTTGTACGATTTCTTTGGTGTGGCTGGTAACGGGTTCTGAAAAATCGCCGCCGGGCGGGGAGACGGCGCCAATCAGGGTGACTGAGGCTTTTTGATTGCCTAAGGTGGTTACGCGCCCGGCCCGTTCATAAAATGCGGCGAGTCGGGAAGATAAATAAGCGGGATAACCTTCTTCTACGGGCATTTGCCCTAAGCGTCCACCTACTTCGCGCAAGGCTTCTGCCCAACGACTGGTGGAATCGGCTACCATGACGACATCGTAGCCTAAGTCTCGATAATATTCGGCTATGGTGACACCGACATAAATAGACGCTTCTCGCGCTACGACTGGCATATTGGAGGTATTGGCTATGAGCAAGGTGCGTTCCATCAAAGAACGGCCGGTGTGAGGATCGGTCAATTCTGGGAAGCTTTCTAAAATATCAACTAATTCATTACCTCGTTCGCCGCAGCCGACATAAATGACAATGTCTGCATTGGCCCAGCGGGCTATTTGTTGTTGTAACATGGTTTTGCCGGCACCAAATGGCCCGGGTACTGCGCCTTTGCCCCCTTTCAGTAAGGGAAAAAAGGTATCTAAGATGCGTTGTCCGGTGATTAATGGCAATACGGCATGATCGCGGTTTTGATAGGGGCGCGGGGTACGCACCGGCCAGCGGTGAAACAGGCTTAAGCTTTTCATTTCGCCGTTATCTTGTTTGATTTGTGCAATTTCTTGCTCAATCGTATATTCTCCGGCATGAGCCAGTTCAACCAATTCACCTTGACAATGAGGTGGCACCAAAATAGGGTGACTGATACTTGCCGTTTCCTGCACTTTGCCCAGTAAAGTGCCGGGTGTGACTTGCGTACCTAATCGCAACCGATGATTAGAGCTAAAATCCCAGACGGTGTCACGCGATAAGGGTTCAACGTTTAAACCGCGACTGATATAATCACCGCTTTTTGCAAAAATAGAGGCTAAGGGGCGTTGCACGCCGTCGAAAATTTTTCCTATCAGCCCTGGGCCTAATTCTACTGATAGGGAATGCCCTAGTGCTTGAACCGTTTCACCCGGCCGGAGGGATTCGGTGGATTCATATACCTGCACTGTGGCTTGTTCGCCTTCTAAACGGATGACTTCTCCCATTAAACCTAATTGCCCGACACGCACTTGTTCGCTGTTGCGAATACCGGGAAGTTGTACCGTGACAATAGGCCCGTTGATGGCAATGATTTCTCCAGTAACGTCAGACATTTATAGATTCCTTGTTGGGGTTGCAGAAGCAAACAATTGTGTGGTGATGACTTGATAGATATCGCTTTCTAAACGGGCAATCAGGCCTTCAAAAGTGTTATCTATACGAATCCTATCGGCTTTGTTGCGTACCAATAAGCCACCTGTGAAGGGCTGTGTACTGGTTGACAGGGTACACTGTTTTTCAGGTACGCATTCTTTGATGAACTCTTCCCATTGTGGCGCGAGTAAGGCATGATCATCTGCATTGACTTCAACCACTAATTCTTGATCTTCAAACATGAAAACAGCACTTTTCAGGTACTGTTTTAATAAGTTGAGATAAGTTTCCTCTTGTTGAGTCAATTGTTTTAAATGTTCATGTAGAAGGCTCATGACGGATTGCAATAATGTCCAACGCAATTGATCTAACTCGGCCTGCATTTTGATTTCGCTGGCTTGGACACGACGACGATAGGCTTGTTCAGATGCGGCTTTGGCGATTTCCGTTTCGCGCTCTTCACGTTTGTTTAAACGTTTAGTCGCATCCGCTAAAATTTGATCGTGTTTTTGTTGAGCCGCTGCAAGCTGATTGTCAGCGAGAGTTTGTGCCCGTTTACGAATGGCACTTTCTAATTGTTGAAGCTGGGTTTCGGTACTCATTTTTTTTGATCTTTGGCAGGTAGTCGATTTTAGGGCGAACACATGGGTTCGCCCCTACATTGCGTCCGTAGGGGCGAACCTACGTGTTCGCCCTTTTGAAAATAAATCTAAAAAATGGATATTCCAAAATCCATTAGCTTGGTTTGTCTAGCACGGAGGGCCCTAATACTCGTGCAACCAGTTCTTCGACTGCTGGACGATAGGTTTCTGGGGCACTCAGTGGGGGAATTTCTGTAATAATAATGCCAGCGGCCTCTGTGCGGGCCCGTAAAAAAGACGGGCCGGGTTGCTGAGTCAAGTTATCTTCAAGAAAAATTAAGGCTTTGTCTTTGTTTTTTAATAAACCCGACAAGACATTTTCAACTTGCTCAGTTGTGGCATTGGGAAAAATTTCAAAACCCAATAAGGCAAAGCCTTCCGCTAAGGCATGACTGCCCATGAAAATCAGTCTCATCACAATTTCCCTAATAATAAAATACTGACAACTAGCCCGTAAATCGCAATCCCTTCTGCTAAGCCAAGATAGACTAATGTCCGTCCAAAGGTTTCGGGTTTTTCAGCAATGACGGCTAAGGAAGCGGCACCAACGGGGCCGACTGCTATGCCAGCACCGATGCTGGCAAAAGCGGTTGGTATACCGATACCAATCATGGCTAAGCCTAAGCCAACGGTGATTTCACGAGCGGCCTCTGTCGCAACGGGTTCTGCCATCACCTCTTGAATACCCAAAAACAATAAAGCCATTTGTGCCAAAACAAAAGTCAATAAATTGACAACCACTGTGCTTTTTAGCCAGCGCGGCCCATTGGCCCCTTGAGATAAGGGGCGTATTTCAAAATAAATTCCCATTGCAATAAGACCTAATAAACTTAGGGTCATGAGGGTAAGTAGCCAATACATATTGATTTAACTCCTAAAGTAAATGTTTATCACTAAAAACGGTAATTCGCAAGATTCAAATAATGATGATCTGATGCTTGTGAAATATTATAACCCATTTTTTCTGAGTATCAATTTCACATTTCACTTAACAAGTTTTTGCACGCAAAAACTGGGCGCATTTCCAAAAAAAAAGGATCATCAAGATAAATATTGAAGGCAAACCAAATTTATTTTGCGTCGCAGCGACTGGAGTGCAAAATTTATTTTGCGTCGCAGCGACTGGAGTGCAAAATTTATTTTGCGTCGCAGCGACTGGAATGCATGTTATTTTGCGAAGATGGTGGGCAAGTTCGTTTCGACTGGCGTCGAAACGAACTTACCCACCCTACATTTATATTTTTTTGTTTTCGTTTTAATTGTCAAGCATTGTATGTGGGAAAATGTTTACACCGTTTGAGATAAACCTGTGCCGCTTTATCGTGCTGATTTATCGCTAAAACTTTTTCAAAAAGTACTTTAGCCTCATTCACTTCTTCTGAATGATAAAGTACAAAACCGAGTTCAAAATCCTCGCGTGTTTCATATTTTAAATTCAAGCTTTTAGGAGAATCCGCATCAAAAATTTCGTAAATCGTGACTTCCTCAGATTTTCCTTTGGGTATTACGGCATCAATGACTCGAATCTGATATGCCCATGGATCCGTTAATTTCAGATAGGTTTGCTCGGTAATTAACAATGTTGTATCGTAGATCTTTGTTAAGTCTTCAACACGAGAGGCTAAATTGACAGCATCAGAAATCACTGTGCCTTCCATACGATTTTCGCCCCCTACCGTGCCCAGCATGAGTAAACCTGTGTTGAGGCCAATACCAATTTTGATAATAGGCCGTCCTGGACGACCGCGCGTCAGATTATATTGCGTTAATCGATTTAACATGCCAAGCGCAGCTTGCACGGCATCATCCACATTGGGAAATAGGGCCATAATGGCATCTCCAATATATTTGTCAATAAAACCATTATGTTGAGCAATAATTGGTTCCATTCGAGTTAAATAGGCATTGATAAACTTAAAATTGTCTTGTGGAGTCATGTTTTCCGATAGTGAAGTAAACTCTCGAATATCAGAAAATAATATCGTCATTTCCTTTTCAACTTGATCTCCCAATTGAACTTCAAGAATGCTGTGTTTGTCTAACAAGCTTAAAAATTTTTGGGGTACAAAACGTTCATAAGCGGTGTTCAGTTCATCAAGTTCTTGAATATAGCGCGTATGTTCTTTTTCTAGTTCTTGAGAATCCGTGAGGTGACGGATATAGGCAAAGTGGTATTCGGTACGGTGAGCTAGAGATATCTGAAGATGAGTTTTTATTCTGGCTAACAATTCTGGTTTAGAAACTGGTTTAGTCAGATAATCATTGGCACCGACATTCAAACCTTCTACGAGATCAGTGGTTTGATTTTTGGCTGTTAGCATCAAAATGGGTAGTACCGTGGCTGGAAAATGCTCGCGGATTTTTTGGCAAACTTCATACCCTGTCATTTCAGGCATCATGACATCCAGTAAAATCAAATCGGGTTTAAAAGCTTTTTCTTCTAATAATGCTAAGGTTTCTGGACCAGATGAGGCTTGAGTAATGGCATAGTTTTGTAACGAAAGATGATTGATCAAGACTTGGAGATTGACGGGTTCATCATCGACAATCAGGATTTTGAACCGATCTTTAGATTCAGAATCGCTTGCTGTTGATGATTGAGGATTCAGCAGCACGTTCGTTGATAATTCAGAAGGCATTGCTTTTTCAGACAAATAGTTTAAAAAAGTGGTTTGATGTTGTATGCTTTCTGTTTCTCCGTCTGCGATGGGCAAGGTGAAAATAAATTCTGAACCTACGCCTTGAATTGATTCAACCCAAATTTTCCCGTGATGTAAATTAACAAGCTGTTTCGTCACCGCTAATCCCAGTCCTGTGCCACTGTAGTTTCTAGCAGTAGAACCTTCAGCTTGTTCAAACGCTTCAAAAATGCGTTCTAATTTGTCAGCCGGAATGCCAATACCGCTGTCAGACACATTTATGGTTAACTCATCACCATCACCAACCGTTTGGGCAGAAATTTCTATCCTGCCATAAGCCGTAAATTTAATCGCATTACCAATCAGGTTATATAGAATTTGCTGTACACGATTTTCATCCGCATAAACCGGTGGCAAGTTTGGTTCAATGGCATTAATCAGTTGCAAGGCTTTTTGCCCTTTCAAAGGTTGCGTTATCATCAAAATGGTTTCAACCATTTCTCGCAGATTCACCGGTTTCTGTTGCAGCACAATCTCATGCTGTCTGAGTTTAGAAAAATCTAAAATGTCATTAACTAAGTACGCTAAACGTCGACCACAGGCTACAATCATGGCGAGATTTGAGCAGGTTTGTGGAGCTAATGTGCCCGTTACGCCGTCAATCATAGATTCAGCAATGCCGATAATCCCATTCAGCGGTGTACGCAGTTCATGGGAAGTATTGGCCAAAAAGTCATCTTTTATTTTTTCATTGGCTACCATCGCATCGTGCGCTTTGATAAGCTGAGATTCGATACGAGCAATTAATAAATAGAAAAATCCAAACAAGAGGCTGCCGATAATAACAGAAATGCTGATCAAGAGGCGGGCCAAGCTTTGTAATGCCGCTTCTTGTTCTGAAACATCATTGAGGACAATGATTTCACCCAATTTGCGATGGCCCGCGTCAATCAAGGGTACTAATCCAGCATAATATTGTCTATCCCCGCTAGAAAGGTGAAAAATCGTGACAAGGTGTTCAGATTGGGAATCAGATGAGAAGCGTTCTACTAAGGATTTTTTGAGTATTTTAGGTATGGCTAACAGGGTTTTATCAATGATAACAGCATCTTGGAGCAGTGCCCAGTTTCCGGTGCGGCCCATCATTTTTAAACCTTCTTCCCAATTAGCACGTTTAAGAAAAGATTTATTAATGGTAAAAAAGAGTTCGATCTGAAATATTTTTTTGAGTGCTTGGGTAATGTGTTCAATTTCTTTACCCAGCTCAATATAACCAATCAGTTTACCGTTAACTCGCCAAGGGTAGACGACACGGAGGGTAAATGTCCCAAATCGACCTAATTCAATGCCATAAACGGGTACATTTTGATGCTTCGCATCTGCTAAGGTAAATCGATCTATGATATCGCCATAGCGTGATGGATTATGTACGCGCAAAAAGCAAACCTTGTCCACTTCAATAAAATAAAAGTGTGTGACTTGGTATTTAGCTTGGATAGTGTTAAAAAAGGGCATCGTATGACGAAGTAATGCTTCTTTATCCTTGGCAAGGTATGCTGTTTGTATATTTTTATCCAATTGCAACAAGTTAATCTGGCTTTCTAAAACCTTAGCTTCTTCATCCTGTTTCATATGGAACAATTGTTCCACTTCTTTAAGATGCCTTTCTACTTCTTCATTGAGATGCAGTCGTTGAAGCCAGTAAATACTGACAATAGAAACGGTTAGCAAAATGAGTAGCGTCAAGCCGAGAGGAATAAGAATTCTTTGCCCCAGTTTTGGCGCGCCAAAACTTTTGCTTGGAATATGCTTCGTGAAGCTTTCTTCGTTGTTCATTGCGTTAATTGGACTAGATAGATTGAATCTATTCAGTAGATCGAAAAAGGCGTTCATTCGTGACTTCAGGGAGTTCAGGAGATCATTTATTTTTAATCAGGTTGCATAAATATTATTAATTAATTATTAATAGATAAAACAATAATTTATAAATAAAACAGTGGTTTGCCATTTGCGCCGACTGTTTGGGGAAGGCTTTCCAATCACCTCAAAATCTTTATGCCGTTTTTCGAGGTTTTCGATCTACTGATATTAGAATAACATGAAAATATCATGACTTGTCTCACGTATTTTCGCGGCATGATTTGTTTTACATCATCATTGAAATTCTACCATGTTGAAGGGGGCGAAAATCGTGCCATGCCATAAATGCAGTATCACGATTCACAAATGACTTTAACGCCTGCGTTCTGAATGAGTGAATTTATGACTATACTCAACGAGGTAATAAACTTAACTTTTTTAAAAATGAGCCAGCGCGAAACGTGTTTTTGTTGCCCACCAAATCGATATCAAAAAGTTTTTCACATTTAGCTTCGCTGGCCTTCGGCTCACGCAAAAGTTGCGCGCAACTTTTCTTAGCGTAGTTTCGCTTCGCTATACTTTAGCGTGAAAGCGTGAACCGGAGGTGGGCTACGCTAAATACAGTTTTGCGCGCAAAACTTTTGCGTGAAAAGCTATGCCCATGTGCAGTATAAATGAATTCATGATGCTCAATTATCCTCTCGTGGTTTTGCTTTTTTGGCAACGGCAACAATAGTCTCTAGCTTTTTTGTCACTTCTGCGTCAATTTGCTCTTTAGAGACTAATCCGGCTAAAAAATGATAGTTCGTTTTGTGCATTAAGTTTTCTGGTAGACCCAATTTCTTGAAATAACGCTCAAACAAGGGTTTTAGGAAGTCATCACTGGCCTTGATGTCGTGTGACCAAGGTTCGGGTTTGCCTAGCGTATTCAGTGCTATTGTGACATCATTGATGGTTTCGTGCATCACTTCTTCTCTGTATTTGGCTTCACCTTTGTCAAATAGATCATCATAAAAATCGTAACGCGCATAAGCTAACAAGACTTCTTCTTGACATAAATAGTTCTCAATTTCTCGCCGCTGCCACATCATTTCAACAAGGGGTGAATTTTCGGGTAAGATTTTGTCTAATCTATCAAATAAGGCGACACCCACTAAATCAGGTTTGGCTTCGCGCAAGCCAAAAAAGTGTTCACGGGCGCGTTGTGGTAAGTTGATAGCAACGTAGTGTTTAAAGGGACTTTCCAATAATTGGGCAGCGGGATGGCCTAGTGTTTTGGCAAAAGCTTGCAAAATGGCTAAGTCAGAGGGCCCTTCCAAATAGAGTACCCATCCCTTTAGCTCTGCTTGATAATATTGATCAAAGCCTAAATCGGTAAGCGATTTAATGACTTGACTGATGCGTCCTTCAATGCGGTGTGGTTTGCCAACAAAAGCCATCACGATGTCTCGTTCAGCCGCTTCGTTTAAGATCACTTCGGAGTGGCTGGCAGCAATGATTTGTGATCCTTGTTGTTGGGCAATTTCGGTCAAAGAGTGATAAATCTGTCTTTGCCGTAAAATTTCTAAATGGGCATCGGGTTCATCTAGCAATAATATTGTTTTAGGATTGCTGTAGAGATGCGCTAAAAGCAGCAGGGTTTGTTGAAGGCCACGCCCTGAAGAGGACAGATCAAGTTGCAGTCCGCCCATTTCTTGGTAAGCCATTGTGATTTCGCCCCGTTCTGAAATGTAGCTAGGCGGTAGCAGTGTTATCCCAAAAAATTGTTTGATATTTTCAGTCAACCTCGTCCATTTCGAGGGTTCCGAGTCTTCATAAATTTGATAGCATAAGTTTCGTAAGACTTGGGCAGTTTGGCCTTCACCAATCAGGACATGAATTCTGCCCTGTTCCCATTTGGGCTCGACACTGGCCAGTCCCGACATCGGGGGTAAAAAGGCAACACGCACGTTGGCAGCTTCTAGGGGAATGGACTGCTGAGTTTCTGTTGAAGGCTGCGGGTAGCAATAAAATGATTCTTCATTGGCATAATCAAATTGAAGAGAACATGACCAATTCTTGCCATGAGTCACCCCGGCAACGCTGATTTGGAAACAAATCGGTTGTTCAGTTTGCAAATCACGCCACAGCAAATTAGCCGTTGGAACTGGGGTTGCCGTGAGATCACGGCGATTGATAGTCGCACCGTTTAATGAATTTTGATGAGGCCGTTTGTAAAGCCAGCATTTGATACCCTGTTCCCACAAAGCAAGGGCTTGCAAGGCCGTTGTCTTACCCGCATTATTGGGGCCAATCAAAACAACCGTTTTGCCTAATTCAATTTCAACATCATCAAATCGCTTAAAGTTTTTTATGTGAAGACGAGTTAACATGGTTAATGGTTAATGGTTAATGGTTAATGGTTAAAAGTAAAACTCAACGACAACCCATCAAAACTAAAAAGTTTAAAGCTGTAAGGGTTTTGGGATTGACGCTTATGGTGGTAAGCCATAAGCTTTTATAATATCTGAAATATTGACCATTTGAAGTCTAATTCAATGATCATGATTAAAACCGATAACGACAAGGATTGTATATAAGAAAGGATTAAAACCGAGAACGACAAGGATTGTATATAAGATTTCATGCAAAAGTGCTTGCACGCAAAAACTTTTGCGTGAAATGGATTTAAACCAAGTACAACCACGATCTAATCCCTTCATATACAATCCTTGTAGTTATGGTTTTTAGGATTAATAAATTTGATTGATAGAAAACAAGCAGTATGATTTGACGTTCAAACAGAACATTTATAGCGCCCATTTGCCAAACGTCGCAACTGATATCATCAAAAAATGAATCGTTATGATAAAAAAGTATTGGAAGTTAATCATTTTAAACGTATTCCCCTACAGCGTTTTAAACGTGCTTTGCCCCGCCCGACTTATTACAAAATAGAATGCTTGGATTGTGATCTCATTATCAGTGTGAGATGGGAGCGCCAGTACACGGGGCCGACACGCACTCAAAACGCATTGCTTAATCCTATTTGTTCGTTTTGTGAGGGCAGTCATACGAAACAGTTTAAGATTAATGAACAGGAATATAGTGAAATTAATCAACAGTGGGATGCAATAACTTTTGCGGAAACGACAGATCAATTTTCAAACGATTAATATTCTTGAATTGAGTGATATCTTTTCAGTTATCAGTTATCATTTTCTGTATTTCACGCTAAAGTATAGCGAAGCGAAACTTTAGCGTGAAATGGTGGGTAGCGTGTTTTTGCTGCCCACCACGCAACTACTAAAAACTTGATAGAACGCTGATATTTAGCTTCGCTGACCTTCGGTTCACGCAAAAGTTGCGCGCAACTTTATTTCACGCTAAAGTTTCGCTCCGCTATACTTTAGCGTGAAATGTGAAATACTGATTTTCATGATTTACGCTGATATCGATTAATTATGTTCAACATCTTAACGAACCACTACAATATTCATCATAATCGTAGTAGACGCGACTTATTGATGATAACTGATAATAACTGATAACTGATAACTGATAACTGATAACTGATAAAACTGTGAAAACGCTAGAAAAACTGCTGCAACTCAACCGTATTATAAGAGTGATTGGTTTTGACGATGCGCCATTTGAAAATAAAAATGCGACAAGCGTTAATGTGGCGGGTGTCGTGTGTGCTGGAAGCCGCTTTGAAGGGATGGTGTGGGGAACAGTGCGGAAAGATGGTGATGATGCGACAGCAGTCTTGTGTCAGTTACTTAAGCAAAGTAAGTTTTATGAACAGGTTCATATCGTACTGATTGACGGTTTGGGAGTGGGCGGGTTTAATTTGCTTGATTTGCCTGAGTTAGCTCAACAGCTTGAACGCCCCTGCGTGTGCGTCATGCGTAGACAGCCTGATATGGTGGCTATCCAAAAGGCGCTTGAAAATTTACCGGATACCGCTAAACGCCTTGAATTAATTCGTAAAGCGGGGCCCATTCATATACAAAAACCGTTTTATTTTCAGACGCAAGGTGGAAACCCTGCCACAGTGGGCAAGGTACTCCAACGTCTCACTGTAGAAGGGCATGTTCCAGAGGCTTTGCGATTAGCCCATTTAATTGGTTCGGCCGTGATGACTGGACAAAGTGGTAAAAGGGCTTAATCAGTTATCAGTTATAAAATTATCAATGAACATTAGAGTTTATACCGTATTTAATGTAACTCATTGATTTATATAAAAGTCTCATTTTAAGAAAACGAATCTTATGGGCGAACACGCAGGTTCGCCCCTACGACCCTATATGTTGTAGGGGCGAACCTGCGTGTTCGCCCTTTATCCACTGACTGATTGTCAACACTCAGTACAACGAAGACACTCGATAACCGCGAGTTTGCAGCAATTTCAATACCCCCTTTTCTCCCGGTAAATGCAAAGCACCAATAGCAATAAACGCTTTACCTTCTTGTAGGCGTTTTTGCATCCGTTTGGCCATTCTCAAATTACGATCATCGACTAACCGTTTGTAAAAGTCTTCGCTCAAAGCTTTATTGTCGCTATTGTCTCGCATATACTCGACACTAAACTTCATCAGTGCTGTCAAATCGCGCTTTAGATACAATTCATGCAGTTTAGCGAAAATCATTGGCATCTCGTCTAATCGTTTTAAACTCTCTTTCAGTAACGCGATTTGATCGGATAACGGGAGTTCTTCAAAAACGGCCAGTTGTTCCTCTACCTTTTCTAAACCATACGTCCGTATTTGTAGTTGCCGCGCCTTTTTGTACAACAGTAAATCTAAAAACTCTCCTGTTTTCATAGGCGGTGTACTCAGTATGGCTATCACGGCCCACGGTTTGAGTTTTTTGACGACCACAGAAGGCATGTTATATTGGCTCAGCGCTTCGACAATTTGCGCGTAAAACGCTTGATCAACGAGTTGCTCTAAAGACTGAGTACCCGTAAAAACCATAGCACTGGCCGCTTTGAGCATAGTGGGAATATCCATTTGTAGTTCAAGTGAAACGCTATCAGCTTGTTCAAAGCAGTTACGCACGATGGACAACAGATTGTTGACACGAGGATCTTCTGAATGTATGGTGCCAAAAAGACAACTTGGCATGAGTCCCGGTTTGTCAATTTCCCATAGCAAGCCCTTTTGAGTCTCTTCTGCAAATAGGCTATTGGTTGCTAAGACGACAAGAAAGAATGTGGTTATCCAGTAAATTTTGTGGTAGTATTTTTTCATAGTCAGTTTTTTCAGTTATCAGTTCCACGCTAAAGTTTTGCGCGTGAAATGTGGAAATCAGTTATCAGTTATCAGTTAGCAATTGTAGAGGCTGTTGCTCACCATTGTAGATATACTGCCAACCGCCACACAAGCTCCTTTTGCTTTTTGTAAAAACATCGAAAATGCTATTTCACGCTAAAGTTTCGCGAAGCGAAACTTTAGCGTGAAATTCACGCTAAAGTTTCGCGAAGCGAAACTTTAGCGTGAAATGGATATATTGGGTTAGTCACCTTTAGGTGACTTGAGCTTTTAGACAACTGCTTTAGCTGTTGGCTTAAAAATCAAAAGTAATAGCGACCTTATGACGATGCTAAGTATATTTTGGGAATGGGGAATTGTGGCTCACTTCTCAAAGCTTTTCTAATTGATTTTTAATCCAGCTACAAAAGCCCTCCCCAAAATCCGTTTAACTTCATCAAATCCGTTGTACTTTCAGTATCTTATGCATGATCAATCTTAAAATAGCTCCTGTTGTGTTTTTAATCAAATCACACTGTGTATTGTCATTGGTTACAAAAAATGTTTTTAGCAATACTTTAAACAAGCGTTTTTTGATCTGTTACTGTTTCTCAACTTACGATTTGGTCAGTTCTAAGTGAGATTTATGATACCTTAGCAAATTAGGCGACGGATAATAGCACGAAAAAATTTATTTTTAAAGTGTTACTTGAGGTTTATACCGTAACTTGCTGTACTCTATAAAAAAATAGTCTAAAAACCATTCAGTGAATACAGAAATATGGCCTCGAAATTTGAACGGCCATAAGAGGCTTTACTTTAAAATGAATGATAATGTCAAAAAAAATTTTGCTTACGACTATCTATGTAGGGTGGGTAACGTGTTTTTGTTGCCCACCATCTATCTATGTAGGGTGGGTAACGTGTTTTTGTTGCCCACCATCTATCTATGTAGGGTGGGTAACGTGTTTTTGTTGCCCACCATCTTCATTAAAAAGTTCAGTTTGTTACCGCGCTAAGTATAATTTATGCCATTTACCTTATCTCATCCTGCCGCCGCTGTGCCTTTTAGTCGATGGGGCCTCGTATTATCTGCCCTTGTCGTGGGCAGTTTGTCTCCCGATTTCATCTATTTCATTTTTTTATCACCACGATACCACGCCGGCCACACCTTTATCGGTATATTTATCCTTGATATTCCTATGGGTTTAGTTGTACTGTGGATATTTCATAAAATACTCAAGTACCCTATCCTCTCGTTATTTCCCATTACTCATCAACACTGTTTAATGCCTGTAGCCAATCGTTTTCATTTTTTCCCGTTACCGCATTTTATTTTAATCGTTTTCTCTTTATTTATCGGTGCCTTAACTCATATTGCCTGGGATGCTGTCACACATTTCAACGGTTGGGTAGTTATTCAGTTGCCTATTTTAAGTTCGCCCATTATTGAAACGGCTTATGGTACGTTGAAAGTTTATAAAGCGTTACAGTATTGCAGTACCTTTCTAGGGGCCGCCCTCCTGTTTTATTGGTACATTTCATGGTTAAAACAAGCGCCCAAACAACCTATTACGCAAAAGCCGTTATTATCGACTCAAAATCAATGGTTCATTCTCGTTTTAATGGGATTGACTAGCGGTTTGATAGGGATGATTTACGGTTTTGTCAGCGTTGCCCCATTGACTCATTTTGATTTACTTTACCCATTTATTGTTCAAAGCGTGGTAGCAGGAATCAGCCTTTTATTTATCGAACTGATTATTTTTAGTACACTTTGGCACTGGCAAAATCAAAATGCCAACACAAGGGAACTACAAACCGATAATGAATAATGGGGGCAACTAAAGTTCAAATACTTAAGTTATTTTGCAACAATTGCTTAAACTTTTTTTTGGTGGGCAGCAAAAACACGCTACCCACCCTACAATATTTTGCAACAATTGTTTAAACTTGGTGGGCAGCAAAAACACGCTACCCACCCTACAATATTTTGCAACAATTGCTTAAACTTGGTGGGCAGCAAAAACACGCTACCCACCCTACAATATTTTGCAACAATTGCTTAAACTTGGTGGGCAGCAAAAACACGCTACCCACCCTACAAACTGATTTCCACGATTTCACGCTCAAGTTTCGCTACGCGAAACTTGAGCGTGAAATAATGTTTTTGCGCGCAAAAACATTTGCGTGGAACTGATAACTGATAACTGACTGAATAAATGTACGCGACTAATCATACTGATCTTGAACTTTTCAATCCCCAACAGTTTAAAGACGATTTGCAAACTGAATCGCTTTCTGAACTCAATGTGTTTCGCAATGCCTTAAAACAGGGGCATCATATCTTAAAAGAACGTTTTCAGGCCTCTAAAAACGCAACTGATTACGTGACACAACGAACTTGGCTAATCGATCAAATACTCTTACAAGTTTGGCAACAACATTCTGCTTGTCTTGATCATCAGACGTGTGCCCTTATCGCTGTTGGGGGTTATGGGCGCGGTGAACTGCATCCGTATTCTGATGTGGATTTATTGTTTTTGTTAGAATCCGATCAGTCAAGCACGACGCAAGGGTGTCTTGAAAGCTTTGTCAGATTTTTGTGGGATATTCGCCTTGAAGTCGGGCATAGTGTGCGTACCTTGGCCGAATGTGAACAAGAAGCCGAAGCAGATATCACTGTTGTTTCTAATTTGATGGAAGCGCGTTTACTCACGGGCTCTGAAAGTTTATTTCAAACCATGCAAGCCGCTATTGCACCTGATCACTTATGGCCGGTTCAAGCGTTTTTTGCTGCTAAACTCAAAGAGAAAAGCCGACGTGAACTGAAATATGATGATTCGGCTTACAATTTAGAACCTAATATCAAGGAAGGACTAGGTGGATTGCGCGATATTCAAATGATAGGTTGGGTGGCGAAACGTCATTTTGGGGCCAAAACCTTATATGACTTGGTACAACATGCTTTTTTAAATGAAAAGGAATATCAAAGGTTAATAACTGGACAAGAATTTCTCTGGAAAATTCGCTGCCTGTTACATTTTACGGCAGGTAGAGGTGAAGAACGTTTATTGTTTGATTATCAACGTACCCTTGCCACGCTTTACGGCTACGAGGATGATGAGACAGGCTTAGGCGTAGAAAAGTTAATGAAGCAGTATTATCGCACAATCAAAGAAATGAGTACGCTCAATGAGATGCTTTTGCAACTGTTTCAAGAAGCCATTTTGTATGCTGATACACATAAGATTGTTCAGCCTCTAAACAAACGTTTTCAAGTTCGCAATGGCTTTATTGAAGTGACTCATGATAAAGTCTTTGCCAATTATCCGTTTGCCTTGCTAGAAATTTTTCTCTTAATGCAGCAAAATCCAGAGATTAAGGGAATACGTGCCGCGACTATCCGCCTGATAATTCATTATAACTATTTGATTGATCAAGCTTTTCACAAAGATATCGGTTCCAAAAGCCTGTTTATGGAAATCTTCCGTCAACCGCAAGGCTTAACTCATGCGCTACGGCGCATGAATCGTTATGGTGTGCTTGCAGCTTACATTCCTGCTTTTGGTAAAATCGTGGGGCAAATGCAATATGATTTATTTCATACCTACACCGTTGATCAACACGTACTTGTTGTCGTGCGTAATCTCAGACGCTTAAACCTACCTGAATACCAACATGAATTTCCCTTTTGTTCCAAATTGATACAAACGATTCCTAAACCAGAATTGCTGTATCTCGCCGGTTTATTCCATGATATTGCAAAAGGACGGGGTGGTAATCATTCTACATTAGGCGAACCTGAGACCTTGAAGTTTTGTCAAGCTCATGCTTTAAGCGACAATGATGCCCGTTTAGTGGCCTGGTTAGTACGCCATCATTTGTTGATGTCAACGACTGTACAACGTAAAGACATCTACGATCCAGATGTCGTTAAAACCTTTGCACAGCAGATTGAAGACACGATGCACCTTGATTATTTATATCTGCTCACGGTTGCCGATATCAGAGCGACTAACCCCAAATTGTGGACTAGTTGGAAAGATGCTTTACTCACACAACTTTACCAAAAAACCCAAGACGTTTTGCATCATGGGTTAGGCGATGTTTTAAATAAACAGCTCCACATTCAGGAAATTCAAATGCAGGCGCGTGATTTTCTAACTCATGAGCCCGATCAGGAACGTATTACCGCCTTATGGGAAGATTTAGGGGATGATTATTTTTTACATTCCTCACCGCAAGAAGTTGTCCGCGAAACAGAAGCCATCTTACACTATGCCACAGATGACAATCCCGTCGTGCTAGAGCGTTTTGATACGAAGGGTGGTACAGAATTTATTATGATTTATACGCAAATATGCGATGATTTGTTTGCTGACACCACCTATTTTTTGGAACAACAAAATTTAACGATTGTTGATGCCTATATCGTCCCAACGCAAAGCAAATACATCATCAGTGGCTACACCGTATTGGAAAATAATGGCGAAGAACTCCAACCTGCGGAGCGTGTTGAAGAGATTTTAGAAGGACTCAAAAAAGTACTGGCTTGCGAAACACGTTTGCCCTTGACACCAATCGTTCGCTTTATGCCGAGAGAATTCAAGCACTTTTCTATACCTACCTGTGTGACATTCACGCAAGATCATATTAATAGTCATACGATTTTAGAGGTGATTACAACCGATCGGCCAGGTGTTTTATCGCGCATTGCACAAGCTTTTGTGACATGTGATGTACAGATTAAGAAGGCCAACATGGGTACCTTTGGTATTCGTGTTGAAGATATTTTCTTTGTAACCAATCACAAAAATAATGGGTTATGTTCTGCCGAACAACTGGATTGTTTACGGGAAAAATTGTCTGAATTATTGGATGAAAAAGTGCCCAAGACAGCCCTCAATAAATTAATCTAAACTTTCATCGATCCTTACTTTATACTCTGTGGTACTCTGTGGCACTCCGTGATCTCTGTGTTAAAAATAAAAAACCTCAACACAGAGAGCACAGAGGTACACAGAGGTACACAGAGGTAAAAGATGAAATTACTTCAACCCCTCAGCCTGAGCGAGCAAGTTATTTATTTCGAGTTCAGCTTCGACAGCATAAATATCCTGCTGCATCTCTTCAAGCGTATTGTCGATATTGCCACCAATACCATCAACATCATCTTCAATATTGCTGTACTGTTGAATGGTACGCATGGCATCCAGCATATCTCGCTTCGCTTCTAAATGAGCAACCTTCAATTTCACTAAATCAAGATTGTCAATCAGTTTCTTTAGCGTACTCCCCATCTTCGTTTCCGCACCATGAAGTTGTTTGAGAAAATGTGCCATCTCTTGGATGGTGCTATCCAAAATCGCGATTTTTTCAGGCGAAGCCCCTGAGTTTTCAAGCGCGGTACGTGAAGCTTTCTTCGCTTCCAACTTCGGTTCAAACGTCTTGCGTGACACTTTCACCTTAATCAGATTGCCTTTGACTTCTTTGATCTTGTTCTCATACTTCTGAACAGCGATATCGCCCTTGCCAACCATATCTTGGATCTGGCCGGTAACTCGTTTCTTCAGCACATCAATGGTAGCCATCCCATCCTCACCACAGCCAAGGGGGGCTAACACCATAAAAACTAAGGGTAACCATTTCAATTTATTCATTAAGTTCCTCCTCTATCAGAGATTTGGTGGTTTCAGCACTCGCTAATACTGCTTTAGCCTCTATTAAGAGTGCTTGTGAAGTTTTGCTAAATTTCTGTCTACCTTGGATTTCATCAATTTTATACGTTACATAAGCTACCTCCACTTTTTCATAAATCGTGTTCAACGTCACATTTAAATCCTTGTGAAGAGCTTGCCATTGCTTGAGTGATTTTTTAATCATCTCACGTTGATTTGGAAAACGATCTTTCAAATCGTACAACAATTGGATTTTATTATCAGCAATCGCAATTTCCTGATCCATTTTAAACATCGTATGATGTAATTCAGGATTGATTTCCTTCACAAACAATAAAACATGATCTTTTGCATCAACGACTTCCTTCTGTTCCTCACAGCCATAAGAAACGAAAAGTATTATGAATAAAAATAATATTACCTTATTCATAAAGGGGTTCCTCTAAAACGGATTTCGTAGCATCAGCATTAGCCAAAACGGCATTTGCCTCTTTTAAGAGTGCTTTTGAGATCACACGAAATTGATTTTCGCCTTGTATCTCATTAATCTTATAGACAACATACGCTTTTTCAACTGTCAGATCAATATCATTTAAGACTTGATTTAATTGGCCCGTCAAATTGTGCCACTGTTCAAGTTTCAAATAAATCATTTTCCCTTGGTTTGGAAAGGATTTTTTTAAATCCTCTAATTGTTGAATCTTAGTCTCAGCAAGCGCAATTTCATCTCGAATTTTATGGATTTTGTGATTGAGTTCAGGATTCATCTCTTGTATGAACGCACTCACAACATCAGCAGCCGGTACCGATTCCGATTCTTTATGCCAATTATAAAGCCCGCCAATCAAAACCAGTACAACATAAACGGCAAGAATTATACCGCTTATTACAATAGTTATAGAACGCATTTTGATCCGATTACTCCGTATCAGCCATAGTGTAACAATTAATAAAATTAATGCAATTAATAGTCGCATAAAACCAACATTCCTATGTACAAGACAAAAATATAAATTTGCTCATTCTCTGTGCCACTCTGTGTACTCTGTGTTGAAAAAAAAGTACAAGAACAAACCCTATTGATTCATTTCAGCCTCTATCGTCGATTTTGTGATTTCAGCATTTGTCAAAGCAGCATTAGCCTCATCCAAAAGTGCTTTTGACACAACACTCAATTTCTCTCTGCCCTGTATTTCATCAAGTCGATAAGCAACATAAGCTTGTTCCACCTGTTGATAGATATCCTGTGACACTTGATTTAACTGCCTTCTCAAAATTTTCCATTGAGCAAGCTTTTGTTCAAGAATAGCATGATTTGGAAAATCTCTTTTTAACTCAACGAGTTGTTGAATCTTATTGTCAATACTGGCTATTTCCGCTCTGATTTCAATCAACTTCTGATTTAACAGAGGATTCATGTTGTCTAAAAAAGACATCACAGCCTGTTCAATTTCTCTCGCATGTTTTTCGACAGCCGTTTTTTCTTGTTTCGCCTCCCATTCTTGATACCAATCAATCGCTTTCTCAGTCCAAATCGTGCCCGCAATGGCAATAACCAAAACCGCAAACGTTATACCGCAACTTGTTTTAACTTTAACAACTTTGCGAAAGAAAAAACTAGCGATAAAAAACCATAAAAAAAAGACGACAAACAGCATTATTAACGACATGATTATAAAATCCTTGATTCAAACAGAAAATGGGATAGCGCGCTATTTCCAGACAATATTCAATGGCATGTAGGGGCAAACCCTTGTGGTTGCCCCATTAATTTAATCCTTCATATCCAATCTTTGTCGCTCCAATTCTAAAATATCCTCATAGCCTTCTTCAACCCATTTCTCCTTTGGGATAAATCGCAAAGCGGCCGAATTAATACAATAACGCAAACCCGTCGATTTTGGCCCATCCCTTGAAAGTTGACCACAAAGGCGCAAAGTCTACCAAAATTGACAACGTGTAGTATACAATGAATTTGTTTAAAATCTTAAAATGGAGTGCAAACTTTAGTTTGCAAAATTTAACAATGGAGTGCAAACTTTAGTTTGCAAGAGTCATACAAATAACGAGAATAAACGAATTTAAAAAATGAAATTTGAACAAGCTTTTTTACATTATATTAAAGCCGGTGCAACCCTCATCCAAATCATCAGCCATGAAACCCAAAGAATTCACGGTGTCGTTAACAAAACCGCTGATGAATTGGAACGCCATTGGTTCACTTGGAATCGTATCGAAGGCATCAAAAAATGGGAACAAGGCGAATTTATTGATGACGATACCGACTGCCGTGAAGCCTCCAGCGTATTAGAAAAATTTGAAGAAGACGATTTTGAAAACAGCCTCTTGATTTTAGAAGACTGCCATCCCGATTTGACTGAAAATCAACCGCATATCATCCGCCGCCTCCGCAATATCGCCCTACGCAAATATACTGACAGAGCCTTGATTTTAGCTCAACCCATTACCTGTTTGCCCGTAGAATTGGAAAAAGAAGTCCAAGTCATGGAAATGCCCTTGCCGACGGTGGATGAACTCAAAGTCGTTCTTGCCTCAGTTTGTCAGCGCTTTGATTTAGAAGATAACCAGTGCGAACAAACATTGCCCGTATTAGAAGCGGCACTGGGATTAAGCATCATGGAAGCCGAACTGGCTTTTGCTAAAGCCATTGTGGAAAAAAGCCGCATCACAGAAAGTGAGATTTCCTTAATTATATCTGAAAAAGAGCAAGTCATTCGTAAAAGTGGCTATTTAGAATATCATCATCCCCAAGAAAACTTAGACGATGTCGGTGGATTGGATAAACTAAAAGAATGGTTAAACCGTCGTAGCAACGCTTTTTCAGAATCCGCACGCGAATATGGATTAGAACAGCCCCGCGGTATTTTACTACTGGGCGTACCCGGAACCGGTAAAAGTTTAGCAGCCAAAGCCGCATCCAACGCTTGGCAATTTCCCTTATTACGCCTAGACATGGGCAAAATTTATGGCGGAATCGTCGGCCAATCTGAGCAAAATATACGCGGCGCACTTGGCATCGCCGAAACACTCGCCCCCTGTATTTTATGGATAGATGAAATAGAAAAAGGACTCTCCGGCGTACAAAGCTCAGGTGCCACCGATGGCGGCACCACTTCAAGAGTACTCGGGACTTTTCTAACTTGGATGCAAGAAAAAAACAAACCCGTGTTTGTACTAGCGACAGCCAACGACATCAGCCAACTCCCACCAGAGTTATTACGCAAAGGGCGGGTAGATGAAATTTTCTTTGTTGATTTGCCCGATAGCCAAGCCCGCCAAGAAATTTTGAACATTCACCTACGCCGTCGTGACAGGGGAGAATTATTTTCAGAGGATGAATTAAATCATATTGCAAAAGAGGCCAAAGGATATACCGGTGCCGAACTCGAAGAAGCCGTCAAAGAAGCCCTATTTCGAGCTTTTGATAAAGGGCGAGAAATCAATCCCGACGATGTGATTGCCGCCATCAAGGATTCTTATCCGCTATCCAAAACCATGCAAGAAGTCATTGAAGCCACTCGAAAATGGGCAAAAAGCAGGGCCGTGCAAGCCAGTAGTCAAGAACCAGAAGCTTTTGATGAAAAAGAAAATAAGGCACCCCGCTTGCGCCAAGAAGCGGCTAATCCTTTTATTTAGTAGTCAAAAACCTGACAGGTTTTTAAAACCTGTCAGGTTTAATCGCCCCCCCCAAAACAGAGCAATACTAAATATGGTCAATTTTTATTACGAAGCCCTAAAAGAACAAGGACAATCAGCAGATGATCTGCGCGATCAAGTCAGTGAATCACTCAATCTATTTGGACGTTATCTGCATACTGCCATCAGGGCATTAAAAAACAAAGAAGTGAAATGCCGATGGGAACAAGTAAGCGGTTATGAATATCAATTAACCCCAAAATCAAAGGTTTATCAATGGCAGCTTTGCACAGAAATTCTGATTCAAGGAGATGAACCCGGTTGGTTTTGGATCACCAAGGATTTGGATGACGAACAACCGCCCTGCTCCGATTTTCAGCCCGACTTTGAAGAAACCATCCGTATTGGCAAAGGCATTCATGCCCAAAAAATACAGTGTTCTTCAGAACAATTACAACGACAGGGAAGTCGCTGGCGACTGTTTTTGGGAACCGAATTTGAAGCTAAACAAATAAATTGGTCCGGCTACCGTCTGGAAATAGAACCTATACAAGCTGTGCCATGCGAACCACAAAACTTGCGTTTTAAAGGTGAAGAAATCGCCTTCAGCATCGTCAACACGCAACCCTTACAACTGAAAGTCCGCGCTGAACTGCATCAAGGCGACACGCTACAAATCAATGATAACGAATACGCCATTGAACTGATACGCACCTTCGATAAAAAGCAGTTACCCGCCAAAGTCTATCAATACGCTGAAGGCCGTTATTGGACTTGCAACCAACCCAAATTGACTTTAGAACTTTGTGAAATACAAGACATCACTTCTGAATACCTCTCTACCCTAACGCCAGACAAACTGACAGGGGAAAATTGGGACATTGAAGGCTATGAAGCGTGGCAAGTCACATCCAACAATATCCATTGGACAATGGAGAAGCGCATCACCCAGACGATTAAGCCAAAGGATGAACGCCTACCTGAACTCACTTTTGACTTAACAATCACCGAACCAGATAAAAAATGGATTCAATTACTTGAAGATACGGAAGAAAATGACGACAGGGCCGAAAGTGGGCAATCCACATTAGAGCATTTTTTTAGCGATAATGTCAGTATCTTGGATGCCAACGATCCCAAAAAAGCCTATCGGATTCTTAAGGCTAATTATGAAGAAAAGCGTCTGTTATTGGCTAAAGATAAATCGGCTAATAGCGTCTATCCGCCAAAAGACACTCATCTGAAAGTGAAGGTGGAATTGGGTTCGCTTCGCAAACAACAGGATGCCATAACCAAACTGAGAAAAACACCCCCACCGCAATTAAAAGGCTTGATTCAATTAGTAAATGCTCGGCAACAAGTCCAATGGCCAATATTTCCTCCAAAGCCCGTAGAGAATTGGACAGTGTTGACTGACTTAGCCTATGATGGTTGCGATTCACAACGCCAGTTTGTACAAAAAGCGTTAGCGACACCCGATTTTGCTATTCTTGACGGGCCACCCGGCACAGGTAAAACCACAACGATCTTAGAATTGATTATCCAATTGGTAGAGCGCGATCAGCGCGTGCTACTCTGTGGTTCCACTCATGCCGCTATTAACAACGTACTCGAACGTATCAGCGAACAAAAGCTATTAGACAAGATATTTCCGTTGCGTATTGGCGATGAAAATCGAGCGATTGGAGTAGAAGAATTTCAGTATGATAATGTACTAAAACAATTTCAAAAGAATGGGATAGACTCAGAACAATTACTGGTAGACACCGCGAATTTAGTTTGCGGTACCACCATGGGTATTTTGCGCCTATTTCGTGAAGAAAAAGTGAACTTAGATCGGGGCATCCCACCCTTCGATGTGTTGATAGTGGATGAATGCAGTAAAACCCCCTTTCAGGAGTTCATCGTACCAGCAATCTATGCGAAACGCTGGATTCTAGTTGGCGATGTTCGGCAACTTTCCCCCTTTACAGATCGGGATGTGATTGTCGGTAATTTGCGCGAATTGTTTTTACCCAAGGGTAAGGGCAAAGGGGATTATTTGAATAAGAACTTGCAAAAAGCCTGTTTTTATCTACAAGCCTTATTTCCCTATAAAAATCAGTTCGTTATTCCTGAAAGTCGAGACGTTATTAAGGCGTTAGCACAGGAAATCAATGCGCGTATTAAAACAGAGAAAAATCTGTCCCGTTTTGGATTACTGAATAAACAGGGATGGTACGATTTTTTATCTGGTGAATTTAAGCAAATTGATTTAACAGAATATGCTTGTGGTTTGTATGACTATGACTTTATTTTTATTGAACACGCCCTATATAAAACCCATAGCCATCTCATGCCCGCCGATGCCATTGTGTTGGATGCCCATTGGCAAAGCAATGCCCATGCCTTTCGCCATCAGGCCCGCTGTCAAGGGCAACAATTCCTAAACCAGCGTGGCAACCGAATGGAAAACTCTTTTGACATTCAGCAAAATCGCTTAAACTTCTTGCAAAGCCGCGATTGGGCAGACGAACTCGTCTGGCGATTGGAACGGGAATATTGGTTACGCTTTCTAACTGATCGCCGTCAAAGAAACCGAAAAGGCAAAAAAACACGCATAGAAGAACAATTACAACGCTTATTTCCACAATCTGAAGCAGCCGCTGAAGGGCGTATCTATCAGATTCGCAATATCGCTTTTCCCTCCGTGTTAGAAGCCCTATCAGGTGAAGGGATTACTAAGCATCGCAAAGATATGCCCACCACGCTCAATCAAGGGTTTTATGCAGCAGAACTGAAATGCAGGTATACCACCCTAACTTATCAGCACAGAATGCACCCCGCTATTGCCGAGTTTTCGCGGAAAATGTTTTATACCCCGAAAACAGGTGAACATCGCGTACAGTCTCTGTTAGATGGGCATGATATGGCAAACAAAAGAAATTGGACTTATCAGCGATATTCCAAACATCGCAGCTGGCTAAACGTTGCAGGAAAGGTGGTTAAAAATGCGAATCAAAAGGAAGTCGATGCGATTCGTAAAGAATTGGAAGCTTTTATTCAGTGGGCAACACAAAATCCAAATCCAGAAACAAGAGCCTGGGAAATTGCCATTTTAACGTTTTACAAAAAGCAAGAAACCACGCTGCGCGAAATGCTGAAAAAACTAACCGGCACCAAAGCCTATAGCCGCTTTCCGCTCAAAGACAAAAACGTACTGATTAAACTAGCAACCGTCGATTTCTTTCAAGGGCAAGAAGCCGACTTGGTATTTCTCTCTATGGTAAATACCTATCGAGATGGTTTTTTAGATAGCCCTAATCGTTTAAATGTCGCAGTCACTCGCGCCCGTTATCAACTCGTGATTGTCGGAGATCATAACTATTTTTCAGAACGAACTGAAACTGAGGAATTAAATCAATTGGCTAAAAAATACGAGTACAACGAATTACGCGGATAAACGAATTAAAACTTAATCTACCCTGCGTTATAACTCTTTGTTCATTGTACAAGATAAGTACTGAAGCACAAATAAACAGGTATTTTACCAGTAAAGGGCAACCACAAGGGATTGCCCCTACAAATCGCCCGTAGGGGCAATCCCTTGTGGTTGCCCC
>Ga0136651_10000118_pt1 | contig 37335 bp, 28 predicted proteins | sample Mar14236cmmetaG_FD_94867 | JGI IMG/M metagenome (GOLD analysis project Ga0136651, IMG submission 94867) | Marine hydrothermal vent microbial communities from Guaymas Basin, Gulf of California to study Microbial Dark Matter (Phase II) - Marker... ... | reverse complement strand
GAAAAGATCTCTATGATTTCATTGCGTACGATTGATAAAGGATGTCGTGTGCCCAGAGTTACGTTGGGTGGCAATGTCAGGTCGTGGTCCGTGCCATCACTCTGTGACGATTGTTCCAGTGCTTCTTTTAGCGCCACGATCTTGTTCTGCACAGCATTTTTCAGACTGTTGATCAGTTGCCCCATTTCTTTACGCTCTTCCGGAGCAACATTCCGGAAATCGGCAAAAAGTGACGGGATCTTTCCTTTTTTGCTTAAATATTCAATCCTGAAATTCTCAAGCTGTTCCAGATTGTCAGCATGGAACTCTTGTACCTTTTTCAGGTATTCCTCTATTTTATTTTTCATTACTCAAGAACTTCAATGGTCATCGAAACGGGTTCCACAGGTACATCGCCACGGCCTGTTTGTACAGCAGCGATTTTATCAATTACATCAAAACCTGTGAGTACTTCGCCGAAAACAGTATAGCCTCCGTCAAGGTGCGGAGTGCCGCCAATTGTTTCATAAATTTTCTTCTGTTCGTCAGTGAACACATGGCCCGTCTGGGCAGTAACTGCATTCAGGTATCGCTCGTCAACTACCCGCCCCTGTACAATGTAAAACTGGCTACCCGATGACCTTTTTTCGGGGTTCACCTGGTCGGGCATACGTGCTGCTGACAAGGCTCCTTTTTTATGGAAATGATTCGGCCTGAATTCAGCTTCGATCGTATAACCGGGATCTTGCTCGCCATCTTTGTTACCGCCACCCTGAATCATGAAGTGGTTGATAACACGGTGGAAAGGCGATTCATTGTACCAGCCTTCGTTGATCAGCTTGATAAAATTATCCCGGTGCAGCGGGGTGTCGTTATACAGTTTGGCTGTAATATCACCCATGGTCGTATGGATGATCACCAGCGTTTCCGGTTTTGTTGTTTGCGCCATCAGTTGAATGCTTATGAATAAACTTATAAATAAAATGATCTTTTTCATGATTTGTCAAAAATTTTAAAGAGTGTGCAAATTTAAATAAAAACCATACATAACCAGTAACCTGACGAGCCTTGTGCCTTCTAATGCTTATGCTTTAGTTTTACTTTTTATTCCTCATTTCCAGGAAACACTTCCGGCACAACGGTTCGTAAGCATCGGTTTCTCCCAGTACTACCAGCTTGTCGTCTTTCACCGTACGGTGTGAGTAGTTGGCCAGGTTGCCGCAACGCATGCAGATTGCATGAACTTTGGTAACATATTCAGCGGTGGCCATCAATTGCGGAATAGGGCCGAAAGGTTTACCCTGATAATCCATGTCCAGACCGGCAACAATAACTCGTTTTCCCCGGTCGGCCAGTTCGTTGCACACACTTACCAGCTCATCACCAAAAAACTGGGCTTCATCGATGCCCACTACTTCAAACTCCTCGGCATAAAACAGAATCTGTGAAGCGTTTTCTACAGGAATAGAAGCGGACTTTTTATCATCGTGCGAAACCACATCTTCTTCATCGTAACGTGTATCGACCGTAGGTTTAAAAACTTCCACTTTCTGCTTGGCGATGCGCGCTCTGGTGAGCCTGCGCAGCAACTCTTCGGTCTTTCCCGAGAACATGGAACCGCAAACCACTTCTATCCAGCCGGTGCGCTCCGAATTATTGTTGTCTTTTTCAAGAAACATCGGATATTCTTTCTATTTTTGAGAGAAGCAAAATTAAGGAACTTTTACCAATGAAAAAGGAAAAATTAATCAACGAGATAAGTAATGTGCTGGAATCGGCTACAACACTTGTAAAACGGGTGCAGAAACATGACAATGATGTGCATCGTCTGGATATTGAAGTGCTGTTGGAAAAAACACGGGATATTTACGATAAACTGATTCAACTGGATGCACTCATCATTCCGTTTGAATTGGACATACCCGCACAAACAGTATCTGAACCCGAAGAAGCACAGGAGCCGGAAGTGAAAGCGGAAGAAAAGGATGATATCCCGCCAGTTCCGGAAACAGTAGTTAAGGAAGAAATTGTTGCAGAAGAAGTTGCAGAAGAAACCCTCCCGGAAGTGGAAGATATTCCCGGAGAGGAGCCGTTGGAGGAGGTATCTGTAGCGGAAAAACCGGAACCTGTTGAAAAAGATTCTGAAGAAAAAATAATGGAGGATACCACAGAAGAAGAGAAATCGACCATAGACTTGTTTTCTGCTTCCGAACCGACGATAAGCGATAAATACTCAAAACAGGAAATAGAAACCATAGCCGATAAAATAAACAAAGAAGGGATTAACGAGTTAAGGGAAGCCATCGGTATCAATGAAAAGTTTTTATTCATCAATGAACTTTTTAATGGCGATATGTCAAAATACAACAAAGCAATTGACGAACTGGACGAGTTAACAACCATGGAAGGGGTAAATACTTATTTGCTGGAGTTAAAGATCCAGAACCAGTGGGCCGATGACAATCCGGCTTTTGTTAAACTTACGGAGTTATTAAAACGAAAATTCGGTGACGAATGAAAAGACTGATCACAATTGTTGCTGTCGTTTTAGTTATTGTCAGTGTTCAGGCACAGGATATAGCTTATGCCCGGAAAATAATGCATAAACTGACAAGCCCGGCAATGAAAGGAAGGGGCTATGTTAAGCAGGGAGATAAAAAAGCGGCTGGTTTTGTGGTCCGGCAATTTAAAAAGCTTGAGTTGTCTTCGTTCACTGATGATTATTTCCAACCTTACACATTCCCAATGAATACCCTACCCGGTAAAGTAGAATTGCGGGTTAACGATCAGAAGCTTAGACCGGGTTATGACTTTGTGGTAAGCAGTTCTACACCATCTATGAAAGGAACGTATAGCCTCATCTTTGCCCCCGATTCATTGTATAACGACAGCACTTTTGCACTTTACCTTGAAGGCCTGAAGTTTGAAAACAGCTTTTTGGTGGTGAAAGGCAAGCTGAGAAAGCATTACGGAAAAACGATCCCGGGACTTAAAGGGGTGATTTTACTGACTGATAAACAGCCGTGGTGGCATGTGTCGAACGGTGCTGAGGTGGTTTCTACCTGCTGGATAAAAGGCAAAGCGGAGTATTTTCCACCGGAAGCGAAGTCGGTTACACTGAATATAGAAACTGAATTTATGCCTTCTTATCCAACACAAAACGTAATTGCTTACGTAAAAGGGAAAACCGATCCCGAACGTTTTATCGCGTTCACAGCACATTATGATCACCTGGGTATGATGGGTAAAAGAGCATACTTCCCCGGCGCTAACGACAATGCCAGCGGTACATCCATGGTACTCGATCTGGCGGCTTATTACAGTAAACCGGAAAATCAACCGGAAAAATCTATTGTTTTTATGCTCTTCAGTGGTGAAGAGGCAGGGCTGAAAGGGTCAACTTATTATACAAGCCATCCTTTGTTCCCGTTGGAAGAAATAGACTTTTTGATCAATCTTGATATGGTAGGCACAGGCAGTGAAGGGATCACTGTGGTTAATACCAAAGCTTATAACGATGTACTGGAAGCAATGAGGGCCATTAACGGGGAACATCAGTATATACCTGAAATCAAACCACGTGGAGAAGCTTGTAACAGCGACCATTGCCCGTTCTATCAGTCGGGTGTTAAATCCATTTTTATTTATACCCGCGGACCGGAACACACAGCTTATCACAGCGTTTACGATACGGATAAAGACTTTCCGTTTACCGCATACGAAGGACTGTTCCGGCTTTTAACAACCTATGTTAACACTCTGCAATGAAAGAGTCAAAATTATATATTGTTCCAACGCCCATTGGTAACCTCGAGGATATGACACTGAGGGCTATACGTATCTTGAAAGAGGTTGACGTTGTGCTGGCCGAAGATACCCGCACCAGCGGAAAACTGCTGAAACATTTTGATATAGAAACACGTCAGTATCCTTATCATCAGTTTAATGAGCATAAGGTTGTGACAGGGCTGGCGGAACGGATGGCTGCCGGAGAAAAAATGGCACTGATCACTGACGCGGGCACGCCGGGCATTTCCGATCCGGGTTTCCTGCTGATCAGGGAGTGTATAAAAAACGATATTGAAGTAGAATGTCTGCCGGGAGCAACAGCATTTGTTCCGGCGCTGGTACAGTCGGGCCTGCCATCGGATAAGTTCTTTTTCGAAGGTTTTTTGCCGCATAAGAAAGGCCGTGAAACACGACTGAAATATCTGGCAGAAATGCCATACACGATTGTTTTATATGAGTCGCCGCACCGCCTTTTGAAAACCCTGTTGCAATTAATAACACATTTTGGACCTGACAGGAAAGCCTCCGTTTTGCGTGAACTGACCAAGTTACATGAGGAAAATGCCAGAGGTACTTTGCAGGAAATACATGATCATTTCGACGGGAAAACCGTGAAAGGAGAGATTGTGATTGTAGTGGGACAACCGGATAAATAAAACAGATGACATACACTTACAAATACCCCCGGCCAGCTGTAACTGCGGACATGGCCGTTGTACGGAAAAAAGGAGACGGTTATGAGTTATTGCTGATCCAACGCAAACACGATCCGTTTGCCGGTAAATGGGCCTTGCCCGGTGGCTTTGTCGATATGGACGAAACGGTGGAGGAGGCTGCAGACCGCGAGCTGTATGAAGAAACCAATCTAAAAAATATTCCGCTGGAACAGTTCCATGTATTTAGCCAACCCGGCCGCGATCCCCGGGGTCATACCATTTCAGTGGTTTTTATAGGGTTTCTAACCGGAGAACAGGATGTTAAAGCTAAAGACGATGCTCAGGAAGCCCGTTGGTTTCCGCTGGATAAATTACCCGAACTAGCATTTGACCACGCTGAGATTGTCGAAAAACTTCGACATAAATTGAACATGGATGGGTTATAATTTAAAACTAAGTCCAAAGGAGAAAGTTCTTCCTAAACGGTAGTTTGAGTAAATATATTTGGTGTCCCGATAAATATAATATTTCTTAAACTTGGTGTTGAGCAGGTTTTTAGCTTTAAAACTGAGAAAGATTTTTTGACCTATTTGTTTACGCAAGACAAAATCTATTGAATTTTTCGGTGCATCATAAACATTTGGCGTACCGCCACGCACTACAATGGCAAGTTTTGGCCCGGTCGTGTTGTAAACCAGGCGGGCATTGAGTTTGATTTTCGAAGCCGAGTAGTTTAAGTAAGCGTTTATGATATATGGCGCTTGCCCGTACATGCTTCGTTGAGCAGCAGCGGTTGGGTCGGTAGCATGGATTATGTTCAGTTCATCCTCAGGGATGTTAACGATAGAAGTAACCAATGCCATATTGAAACCAATTTTGAAGTTCTTTAATGCAGGGATAAAATCAAGATTTTGTCTGATTTCAAACTCAATGCCATAAACGTCAGCTCTGTCGGCGTTCTCAAAAGTTAACTCATCGTTACTTGCTGTGGTAACGAAGGTGCGTTCAATGGGATTGATAAATCCTTTATAAAATACATCGAAAGAGACTAATTCACCTGGCTTCAGAGACAATTCAAAACGGAGGTCAACATTATCTATGAGCGTTCTTTTCAGGTTTTCGTTACCTATAAGCGTATAGTCTCCGGCAAACTCGAAAGAGGCATAAGGTGCCAGCTCTCTGAACGATGGACGAGCTATTGTACGTGCATAGGCAACTCTGAGGTTTATATTGTTTTTCGGCTTATATGTGAGATTAATAGCAGGTAAGAAGTCAATGTTTTGCAGTTCTCCGGTTGGATTACTAGGATTGGCACTTTGTAGAAAAATATGAGTAGCTTCAACGCGTAGCCCGTAAGCGGCTCTGAATTTTCTTGTCAGTTGCTGATCAGTAATCAAATAAGCGGCAAAAAGATTTTGATAACTATCATACGTATTGGATATTTGTGTGGCATCACTTACATAAATACCGTATTCTTCAGGATATCCCGGAACAGCCATTCCGACATTGTCATCAGCAAGATACTCTGGAACACTTCCGTGATAAGAACTGTTATCATCGTTAATATCAAATCTTCGTTCTGAGAAATTACGGTCTTTCCTGAGATATTTAGCGCCAAATCTCAATTTTGAGCCATTCTTCATAAGGTTGTAAGGTAGAGAAAAATCAATCTTTGCGTCATAATTTTTTTCGTTCATAAACCGCCAGTAACGGGCCGGAACACCTTGTTTAGCAGGGTCGATGGTATATATAGTGTCTCCAGAATTATTTGTTTCGTATATGTTGGTAAAGAACCTTAGGTCGGGTTCGTCTTGTTTAGACTTTGAATAAGCAAGATGCCACTCTACAGTAAATTCTTTTAAGGGTTTAATTTTGTGTTCACCCATCAAATGGGTTGAAAAAAAAGCTCTTTGCGCATATTGTAAAGTCCGTGTCTGAACATTAACCTCGTGATAATTATTCCACCCTTCTTGGTATCGGCTTGAAGCCGTGCCTCCTTGGTTTCGGATAAGGGATAGGTTAATATTTGAGTTTTCATTTAGTTTTAACGAGGCGCTTCCCAAGGCGCTCCATAATACGTAATTAATCCCCCTGCTGTCAGTGTAGTGCAGGTCGCGTTGTAAAAAAGGAGATTCCGAAGTAGGTAATGTGTATTGTCCGTTTTCACCATTTTCGTAATAACGGTAATCGTGGTTATACGTATAACTGAGTAAAAATCCGAAATCTTTTTTAAAGAGTTTGGTGCTGTTACCAAAAGCAATACTGAAATTTTGATTCACTGGTACTGCTGCTGTTGAAGGCTCCATCACTTTATTGAAAGATATTGTGATTTCATCCAGTTGTGCATCATCCTGATACCTGAATGGAATATTTCCTTGTGCAGGGCTGGGAATAGCCCTTGTGCCGTCATCAAACCCAAGGAAATCAGTTTTTCCGCCCTGGTATGTTTTAAAATTTCGGTTAAAGGTTGCCTGGGTATTGTATGATGCCGAGAAAGATATCTGCAGCAGGCGTTCGTCCGGAAACCTTTTAGTCCTGATATCTACATATCCACCGGCAAAGTTTCCCGGCAGACATGGATTGAATGTTTTATAAACCATCATGTTTTCGATGATGCCAGAGGGGAATAAATCCAGTTCAACATTGTTCTTTTCCGGATCCATGCCTGGAATCATGATTCCATTAAGGTCAGTACGCGAATAGCGGTCACCCAACCCACGAACATAAAGATACTTTCCACCTTCGAGAGTGATGCCACTTACACGCCGCAACGATTCTGCCGCTGTTTTGTCACCATTCGTTTTGATCTCTTGCGATGAGATAGCATTTACACTTGATGCCGATTTCATTTGCATGCTCACAATAGCATTTTCCGTATCACGAACGATCCGGGCGGTGATGGTTACGCCTTCTATTTCAATAGATAACGGTTCTAGCGTAAAATTAATGGACCTTATTTCTCCGGTTTTAACCAGTATATTTTCACTTGATGCATTTTTAAAGGATATGAAGGAGCACTCTAATACATACGTACCGGGTTCAACATTCAGTATAATATAATTTCCTTCCATGTCGGTGACGGCTCCAATAGCTGTACTTCGAATAATTACATTGGCACCAGGGAGTGCTTCACCGGTTTCTTTGTCTGTTACACGACCTTTAATGGATCCCGTTTGTGCCGCAGTGATTTGATATAACAGCCATAAGAAACAAGTTAGCAATAATCGATTTTTCATTAGTTTGGTGTTGATTTATTTAAATAAGAAGACTCCGGGTCCCTGTCCGGAGTTTTCGTGTATTATTAATTTTCAAATAGCAGAGTCCATGCTTTCGCCCAGTTGGCAGCATTTGGGTCAAAAGCACCTTTATAACTTACTTGCATGAAGAAATCGGAAGGATAGTAGTGCAAATTACCGGATACATCACCTGTTGGTATCGGGTTGAATGATCCGGTTGCGGGGTAAGTGATCCCGGGGTCGGTATCTACCGTATTGTTTGCCGTAGTGATGTAATCGGCCCATTCCTGTACTGCCTGTATAGAATCGTTGGATGAAACACCATCTTTTACAGAAACCTTAAAAACATTTTCCGCAGTGTTATCTGCAATGTCAAAAAATATGTTGTTTTCAATTTTAAGTTCACCATTTTTAAAACGTTTCCAGCTGGATGAAGCTTTCAGGTTTTCTTTAAGTTCAATGTCAACACCTTTGGCTTGATTCACGAAAATGCTGTTGTAGAAAGCTCCTCCTCCGTTAGCACGAAATGTAAGTGTTTTTTTACCCGCATCTGCTCCTCTTCCAACAAAAGTGGCATTGTAAACGGTTCCGCCTCCCAGGGGAGTACCATTTTCGGGATCATCGGCGCCATCAAGTTCACCTAAGCGGTCACCGTCATCGGGGTCTTGTACAGCCAACCAGAACTGCCCTTCTCCGCGGTATCCCTGATCCCAGTCAAATGCATCATCTTTACAGTAAGCAGAGATCAGGTATTTTGTTTTAACAGTTCCTCCAAACCATTCGTAACCGTCATCGTTGTTGGCAAAAACTTCAATGTGTTCAATAACGGTTTTATTACCGACGGCTCCCAGAGTTAACCCGTTGATTTCGTTGTCGGCACCGATATTTGTACCGCCGTGGCGGATGGAAACATATTTGAAAACACCTGAATTGTCTTCGTCATTTGATCCGCCATACTCACCGCGGGGTTCGGTTGTCGGGATGCCTTCAATATTCATTTTGTCGGGAACCGTGTTCATGCGGGCCGCCCCGAGGATGATTACGCCACCCCACAAACCCTTGGCGGTTTTGGATACGCTGCCATGCAGGTCATCTGCTTCTGCCGTAAAAATTATAGGTTTATTAACAGTACCTTCTGCCTGGATCTTTGCACCGCGGGCTACGATGAGCGCACTGGCATTTTCACCCTGTCCGGGCTTACCTTTGATGATTGTACCGGCTTCAATAGTAATGGTTTGCCCCTGATTGACAAATACCAAATTACTGAGAATCCAGATTTTATCCCTAGTAAATGTCATGGTACCGGTACCTTTTCCATGGTCGATCACCGTAACGGTATTTCCGTTAGTGATAAATTCTGTAGCATTCGGATCGAGTTCAGGTGTATCATCACCCTTTTTACAAGAAGAAATGCTCAGAATAATACCGAGCAACATTATAATAGTCAGAATTGAATAATTTTTTTTCATGATTTACTTTTTAACTTGGTTTATATTAACATCTGCGGCAAAGCAACCAGAAAAAAAAGGAATTCGTGTTACGAAATAGTTAAGGAATGATTAAGTTAATATTAACACAGGAAGCCGCGTTAACAGAAATCAAAAACAATAAATAGATCAGACAATAAGAAGGTTACACCCCCGTACATCACTGTTGTCGTATCTGCCAAGCATTTCAAACGAAACCTCATCAGTTTTTTTACCGAGGTCTTTGGTAGCAATAAAGGAGCAGGAATAAATGTTAGCCAGATCAATGATATTGATTCCACCTGTGCTGCCATTATTCACCAATGTCAGCGGGTCGTTGATATCTCTGATAAGAACCTTCATCCACGGAGGTGTATGAAAAACACCTTCTTTCAGCGCATAGGCCTGCGAAAGCAATTCAGTCATACCGTATTCGGAATAAACCTGTTCCACACCAAAAGCTTCTTTTAAAACGGCGTGCAGCTCTTTTCGGATCATCTCGCGGCGCATGCCTTTCATACCACCTGTTTCCATCAACATGAGTTCCGGAAATCGGATGGGAAATTTTTCGGCCAGGTCGAGCAGGGCATATGTAACGCCCATCAACAACACTTTTTTGGATGTTGTTTTTAAATGTTTCAGTGTTTCCGCCAGCTGTTTGTAATCGTGCAGGTAAAACCCACTACGTTCATCCCCGCTTAAACCGATCAACTTGTTCATCATGTACACCAGTGATGAGCCTTTCTGTTCAAGATAAGAAGGCAACAGAGCCAGGATCACAAAATCCCCCACAGAACCGAATTGCTTCTCAAAATTTATTAAAAACGACTGTTCATACAATGCAAGCGATTTAATGTAATGTTCTGAGGTCTGCTTGCCTGTAGTGCCGCTGCTTAAAAAAATAGCTTTTTCCTTAAAATTGCCCGAAACAATTTTATGTGCTTTAAAAAATTCAATAGGTAGGAATGGAATTCCAGTATAATGACTGATTTCGGAAGGCCGAATACCTAAATAATCCGTAAAACTTTTATAAACCGGATTGTTTTTATACTGAAAATGAAATATCTCCAGTGCTGCTTCGTTAAATGATTCAGAAGAAGCAATGGTAAATATTTTATTTTCGAGAGTTGTTAAATCCGGCATAAGCTTTGTAAGATTTTACTACTTTAGTCGCATATTAATAAGGATGTTACGTTTAGCAAAAATACTGTTTATTCCGCTTGTTCTCTCGGGACTTATCTTTCTTTCGTGCAGGAAGTTCGAAGAGTATCCTGTTGAGCCGGCGATCGAATTCAAGGATTTTTTACTTGAGTACAACCTGGAAACCGGAAAGACGGAACGGGGTGTGCTGATCTTTTCCTATACTGACGGTGATGGCGACCTGGGACTCGGGCCGGAAGATACGCGACCTCCGTTTAATTTGGGGGGTGACTATTATTACAACCTGATCATTAAATATTTCGAACGCCAGAACGGTGTTTTTATAGAAGTGCCTTTGTTGGCATGGAACCCCGATTCGGCGAGGTATGACACCCTAACCTTTAACACCAGGTTCCCAAAACTGATTCCTGAAGTTCTCGATAAGCCGATCAAAGGAGTTTTTAACGACACACTTTTTATCCTGAACCCACTTTCTCAATACGACACGATCAAATTCTCTGCGTACATCATCGACCGTGCGTTGCATGAAAGCAACACCATTGAGACACCGCCCATCGTCAGGATAAATAAATAGGTTTTCAACTATTGTTATTTAATATTTTTATTTTCTGGAATTTTTATCCTGAAACTTATTGCTAACTTTGCGTAACACCGGCAGGGACACTTCATAAGGCAGTTTCAATGTATGTAAGGGATTATTCTTCAAGAAAATACATAATCATCGGGTTTTTTGTACTGGTGGCATTGATCTATATTGTCCGTTTGTTCTATTTGCAGGTGATCGACAACAGGTACAAACTTTCAGCCAAAAATATTGTTTTGCGCTACGAAAAACAGTATCCGGCCAGGGGAAATATATACGACCGGAACGGGCAATTACTGGTGTATAACGAAGCTTTGTATGACCTGATGGTGATACCCGGGCAGGTAAAAGGTCTGGACACAGTTGCTTTTTGCGCGTTACTTCAAATTGACACTGCTTTTTTCAGATCCCAGATGGAAAAGGCAAGGCATTACTCAAACTATCGACCATCCGTTTTTCTAAAACAGATATCCAAAGAGGAATTTGGAATGATCCAGGAAAAACTTTACCAGTGTCCGGGATTTTACCCGGTAACAAGAACATTGCGTCATTATCCGGTTCCCGTGGCGGCACATGTGCTGGGAAATGTGGGCGAAGTGAACCAGCGGGAAATTGACAAAGACCCGTATTACCAGGCGGGTGATTACATCGGTAAATCAGGTATTGAAAAGTACTATGAGCCGGAACTGAGAGGAGTTAAAGGAATGAAAATTCTGGAAGTAGATGTACACAACCGGGTCAAGGGGAGTTATCAGAACGGTAAGTACGACACAGTAGCCATTCCGGGAAAAGACCTGATACTGAGCATTGATGCATCCCTCCAGCAGTACGGTGAGCAGCTGATGCAGAATAAAAAAGGAAGTGTTGTTGCCATTGACCCGAATACAGGGGAAATTCTGGTTATGATAAGCAGTCCCGGATATAACCCGAATATGCTTGTCGGGCGCCAGAGGTCGGTTAATTTCGAGCGTCTGTTGAACGATACGCTGAAACCTTTACTAAACAGAGCGGTTATGGGAACATACCCGCCGGGGTCTACATTCAAAATGATCAATGCCCTGGTGGCATTGCAGGAGCATGCTATAACACCCGGAACTATGTTCACCTGCCAGGGAAAAGAATCAAGACCGATCAGATGTACGCATACGCACGTTTCTCCCTTAGGATTAAAACATGCAATCCAGGAATCGTGCAATTCTTATTTCTGGAATACATTTAGAAACACATTAAATCTGCCCAAATACAATGACCCGAAAATTGGCTATGAGCATTGGTATAACGATATAAAAAGTTTTGGTTTTGGCAGTAAATTCAATACCGATATCCCGTACGAAGTAAGTGGAAATATCCCATCGCCTGCCTACTACGACAAAGTCTATAACGGAAGATGGAATGCCTTAACGGTAAGGTCGCTGAGTATCGGGCAGGGAGAAATTCTGGTTACGCCTCTCCAGCTGGCTAATCTGGTGGCTATTATTGCCAACAGCGGCTATTATTATGAACCGCATTTTTTAAAAAAAATAGAGAACTTGCCTGACGACAGTACTTTATATGGAAAAAAGATATGGACTGCTGTGGAGCCGAAATATTATAAAGTAGCACGCGAAGCGATGCTGGAAGTGTTTGAAGCAGATCATGGCACGGCACGTTATTACAAAATGGACAGCATACAGCAATGTGGCAAAACCGGAACAGTGCAAAACCCTCATGGGGAAGATCATTCGATGTTTATCGCCTTTGCTCCGTACGAAAATCCGCAAATAGCCATTGCTGTTGTAGTAGAGAATTCAGGGTATGGTTCTGCCTGGGCAGCTCCTATTGCCAGTTTGCTGATGGAAAAATACCTGACGGGAGAAGTGAAAAGAGCCTGGTACGAGAAAAAAATGCTGGAAGGAGATTTGATACATAACAAAACAAAAGACAAGGAACATTGAAAAGCAGGGAAAGTATCATAGGTAATGTTGACTGGGTAATTGTGTTACTCTATTTTCTACTGGTATTTTTTGGCTGGCTGAGTATCTATGCCTCTTCCGGTGGAGATACGGCAGGTTCTGTATTTGATCTGTCGACACGCTATGGAAAGCAGTTGTTGTGGATTGGGCTGGCTGTTGTTATGATCGTTGCTGTGCTCCTGATTGATGCCAAGTTTTTCTCCTCATTTGCTTTCGTGTTTTATGGTGCAATGATACTGGTGCTGATCGGTGTTTTATTGTTTGGAAAGACTGTTGCCGGGTCAAGATCATGGTTTCAGATAGGTAGTTTTGCTATCCAGCCGTCTGAATTTACCAAATTTGCTACCGCGCTGGCAGTTGCCAAATATTTAAGCATGACACATGTGGATATGAAGAATCTGAAAACACCCGTTATCGCCATGTCGTTGGCAGGGTTTCCAGCACTTTTAATCCTGCTTCAAAACGATACCGGTTCGGCTCTTGTTTATGCCTCATTTGCCCTTGTGTTGTTTCGTGAAGGCTTTTCCGGCTCGGTGATCTTCTTCGGTTTTGTATTGGCGGTGCTGTTCATTCTGACACTGTTGTTTGGCGAAATTTATATGATCTCAACTATTGCTTTGTTGCTGATTCTGTTACTTGTCTTTTTCCGGAAGACAAGAAAAAATTATAAATCAATCATTGCCTTGTTTTTGCTGTCATCGGCATTTGTATTCAGTGTTAATTACGCATTTCAAAACGTACTGGAACCGCACCAGAAAAAACGGATCAATGTGTTGCTGGGTATCGAAGAAGATTTGAGAGGTGCCGGCTACAATGTTAACCAGTCAAAAATTGCCATAGGCTCCGGCGGCTTCACAAGTAAGGGATTCAGGCAGGGCATGCTGACAAGATACAATTTTGTACCTGAGCAAAGTACCGACTTTATCTTTTGCACGGTAGGCGAGGAGTGGGGGTTTATGGGTACTTCTGTGGTGATTCTTCTTTTTTTGGGATTACTGGTACGCATTGTGGTGCTTGCCGAGCGACAACGGTCACGGTTCAGCAGGATTTATGGTTACGGTGTAGTTTCCATCTTGTTTTTTCATTTTGCCGTGAATATCGGCATGACTATTGGCCTGGCACCTGTGGTTGGTATTCCTTTACCTTTTTTTAGTTATGGTGGTTCTTCATTATGGGGATTTACCCTGTTACTATTTCTTTTTGTGAAACAGGATGCTGACAGGCTGAAAGTATTGTAAACAAAAAAAGGGAACCATTCCGACTCCCTTTTATTCATATAATTTGTTGTTTTATTTTTGAACTTTTACATCAAAAGTAATGTATGTTTCATTGTAAGGGTTATGTTCAATCTCTGTAGAGATCACTTTCATAATACCTTTTTTACCAGCTTGTGTTTCGAATGCAATGTAATCACCATCAAAAATACCGCGCACTTTTATTTCAGTACCAATATCTCCTACAGTTTCTTCAATGCCGTCATAATCGAGGATATCCCAATCGGCAACATCCACTTTCTTAAAATAAGTTTGATTTTTGTTATCAGTGATATAATCGTAAGGAGGATCGAAACCAGGTAGTTCGGTCCACATCTGATGGAGGTTTTCCGAATTTGGCGACTGGAAAGACAATTCTTCGTTTGTCCTGAAAACGGCATGGTGTGTGAATACAACATCAATTAAAGTAGCCGTATCGGCATTTGCCGACTGGTCCAGGGTAAATCTCTCATTTGTTGTCGAAGAATAAAAACTAAGGTTTGTTGCTGCCGTTACAGGTCCGTCAGCCTGTGCCTGCAAAACAACTCCTTCGTAAGTTGACATGCCCGTTTCAACAAGGACATATTTGCTGAGTAGTGTGCTGTTGTCCTTTGTGCTTCCGAAGTAAATAAACTCGATAACCGTACCGACAGGTATAACATCGGTAACTTCGATACTCAGGTTAAACCCGAATGATTTTGTATCTGTTGTAAAAGTTGTGTCAAGAATAATCTGCGAGATAGTTCCTGCCTTATACGAAATTTTAGCTGTTTGCAACGGGTCAACACTGCTCCAGTTTACCTGGTAATCGACAATTTCACCAACAGTCACTTTTAAGGTATCATCGGCAGGTGTAACTGTAATAGTTGGCGCTTCAGTAGGTGTAGGGTTGTCATCATCACTACATGAAGAGAAATGAAACATAATTAATGTAAATGCGATAAGTAATAAACTTAGTTTTTTCATAAAAATAAATTTAACGTGTGTTAATAATAAGAAATCGACTATTTGTTTAATAGCAAACGTGCAATAAGAGAAAATAGTGCCAATACCGGGTGTTAATAGAACAAAGCCCTGTTGTCTTTGATTTCCACAGCTTTCTCAAGGGCCCTGTAAGGATAGTCCTGGTTAACCCTTTGCGCAAAGCTGTTCAGCAAAACAACTTTATTTTGTGTATAATCATCTTTTTCAGGCGCTTTCGTTATCTTCTTAACATCGACAACAAAGGCAGCACCATATCCTACGATCGGATCGGTAACTTCCGGAGGGTTCGTTCCAAACACGGTGCCGATAACTTTGTTTTCAGCACCAAATCCCTGAATGTTCCTTGCAGAGAAAGTTAAGGCAGCAATATCAGTCTTCTCGAGGTTCAGCCCTTCGGCTATTTTATCGATGTCTTTTCCGTAAGCCTTCATTTTTTCGGCAAGCACTTTTCCTTTCACCTCGTTGGTCACAAACCGTTGGATTCTCTCTTTGACATCTTCCAGGTCGGGGTAACCTTCTTCGGTTTTCGATTTAAGAACGGCAACCACAAACATATCATCCAGATCGAAAACGGAGGATACGCTTCCCACTTCGGTATTTTCGTTGAATGCCCAGTGAATGATCTGACGTGGATTTTTCAATCCTGCAATGTAGTTACTCATCTTCTGCAGGTTGTTGGCCGTACGTTTATTTAAATTGTTTTCAGTAACGGCTTTGTCGTACGATTCAATGTCTTTGTTTTCAGAAGCCAGTTTTGAAGCTTTTGCAAAAGTTTTCTGGTAGGTTTCGTTGCTGGCAACAACTTCTCTGTTGATGATGCCAACCCGCACTTTTTTTACCGGTTCTTTTTTACCGGTCACTTTAATAATATGGTATCCGAACGGTGTTTCGGCAAGGGTAATATCTCCAATGCGGGTGTTGTTTACAGCTTCATTGAAAGCGTAAACCATTTGTCCGTCGGCAAACCAGCCAAGATCGCCAGAGTTTTGCGCAACAGAGCCGTCATCCGAAAACTGAATGGCCAGTTGTGTTAAATCAGAAGATGATCTTTTCAGCACATTATAAAGACTGTCAGCCAGTTTTTCAGCCTGTTCTTTACTTCTGCTCAGATTAGGATCAGCACGTAAAGCATCTTTGTAAGCAATCAGTATATGACTTGCTTTCAGCGAATCAGGTCTGTTGCTAACGTCTACCAGGCGCGCTGTCGTAAATACGAAATTATCCAGATAAGGCTCGGTAACCGTACCAATTTCGCTATTGAACATAATGGAATCGATCTGTACCGGCAGTTCTCCCTGCTTCTTCCATGTGCTGTCGTAAGGAGTATCGGAATTGTTGTTGACAAACCGTGCGACATCTTGGGTAGTTTTAAGCTCCGCATAAATTTCTTCGATAGTTTTCTTTGCTGCTTCCAGGTCTCTTACCGAAGGTTTGATTTCAAAGGTTACATAGTCAATTTCGCGTGAAGCTTTTTGTTTGTAGAGTTCCTTGTTTTTATCGTAATATTCCTGGTAATCAGCATCGGTGATAGTGACCAGGCTGTCGGGCAGCTCGGTATAACGGCTGGCAACATAAGTTAATTGCGCCGTTGTGTTATCATCTTCGTAGGCCATCTTAGCCAGAGCTTCGGGTACATAATAACCTTTGCTGATCAACGCTTTATATTTATTACTCAACTGGTCGTTTCTGATGTATTCTTCAAATGCGATCCACTGTTGTTTTGATTCTGCCGGCATATTATCCAGATTTCTTAAATAATCAAGAATTAAACTCCGGTTATATTGGCCGGTTTCAGGATCGGTAAAATATTGTTTGATCAACGGATGTGGATTAGGTCCCTGCACAAGGTCAAACAGCTCTTCTGTAGTCACCGTCAGGCCAAGACTCTCGTATTCCTTATCCATCAAAACCTCTTTAACCATTTGCTTCCAGGTGTCTTCCTTAACCCTGTAAATCTCATCTGTGGTCAGACGAACTTTTTTCTGTTGTTGTTTGGTGTTCTCAATATTTTGCTCAACTCTTTGGTTAAAGTCCATGATGGTAATATCCTCACCTGCAACATTTCCAACGTTCACTTCCCGCGACCCTCTGCGCCCTTTGGCAAAGTCGCCCAAAACAAAAGCTGCGAGTGCAACTCCGATAATAATGATCAAAAATGTCGAATGCTTTCTAATGTTTCCAATTACAGCCATTTATCCTTAATTTTAAATTTTGAGGTGCAAATGTACAAATGTAAACGCAAGTATTAAAAAAAATTGCAATTTATATTTAATGTCAAACAGTTATATGTAATTTTTAAGGTTGCAACAGGGTATTCAGATGCATGAAAAACGTTAATCTGTAATCTCGAGTTTTACTTCTTCAATACGGTTTTCGCTTGATTTGAGAATAGTGAACAAATAAGGGGGAATTTTTATCTGCTCATTAATTTCGGGAATACTTTCATGATGATGGATAATAAACCCGGCAAGGGTCTCATATTCGTCCGAAATTTCAAAATTCAGGTTGTATTTTTCATTCAGGTAATCCACTTCATGCCGGGTAGATAAAATAAACTCTTTGGGAGACACCTGTTTTTCCGTTATTTCCTCTTTGTCGTGCTCATCTTCGATCTCTCCGAAAATTTCTTCGATAATATCTTCCAGTGTTACCATTCCTGCTGTTCCGCCGAATTCATCTACTACGATGGCAATCGATTTATGTTTTTTGATCATTTCATTAAGCAGGTCGCTGGCATTCATAGTTTCCGGATATACACCTGCTTTCCGGATAACCTCGCTAATTTTTTCGGGATTTGTAAACATATCAAACGAATGGACATAGCCTATCAGATTGTCGATGGTGTCTTCATAGATCATGATTTTCGAATGCCCGGTTTCGGTAAACATATTCCGGAGCGTTTCCACATCTTCGTTAATTTCCAGTGCGTTGATCTCGGTACGCGGCACCATGCACTCCCTGAGCTTCACATGTTTGAATTCAATGGCTTTCTGGATCATTTGCATCTCCTGGTCGATCTCTTCTGTTTGCTCAGCTATTTGGTTGTATTCTTTAACATATTCTTCAAGATCGATCATAGTAAACCGGTACGTGCTGTTATTTAACTGAACGCGGAAAACTTTAGCCAGCAAAAACTCTGCAATACCTATAAATAAAAGAATCACCGGATAAAAAACAATATAAAAAACCCATACCGGAAAGGCAAAAAACTTCAGGATGGAATTGGGGTTTATCCGGAACAACACCTTAGGAATGAACTCGGCAGTAATGAGGATCAATAAGGTAGATAAAACGGTTTGAATAAGTAAAACAAGAAACTTGGAATGATAATATGGAGCCAGAAAGTCGATGATTGCAGGCTCGAGTAATTTAGCCATAGCGATACCGTAAATAACCAGCGCAATGTTATTGCCCAGCAGCAGGGCACCGATAAATCGTGATGGGTTGGCATAGAAAATAGACAGGATTTTAGCCGGCAGGATCTTTCGTTTCAGATCGAGTTCCTGTTTGAGCCTGCTGGAACTGACAAATGCTATTTCCATCCCCGAGAAAAAACCGGAAAGCAACAGCATAATGATGATCAGCCACTCGTTGGTACTCATAAAAAAACTATGGTTAAAAATACATATTATTTTATAATAGGGGAAATCCCCTCTTAATTATCATCTTCTTCATCAACTTCTATTTCTCCTTTCATGTTGTAGATTTCGCGTGAGCTAAAATCTTCTTTAGCCCACAGGCTGTCGCCGAAGATAACGTTATCGGGCGAGGTGATTTTAACAAATGTGTGGGTATGTATCACTTTCTTTTTCTGATCCCACGTTAAATTCTCCGTATTGAGCTGTTCCTGGGTGTCAAAATTCTTAACGATCACATTTTTTCGGGCTTGCAACAGTTGTTTTTTCCGGTAATTAACTCCGTATTCGGCGCTGATGAAAGATACTTTTTCGCCGCTCTTATCGAAAAATGTAACTTCGAATCCTTCCGGAAATTCGGTATACGGGTTGTTTCTATCGGTGTCGTATTGTTCCATTAAAGGACTCCGAAGCACTACCTGTAAAAAACCTGAATCGCTCCGCTCATAAAGAACATTATAAGCAGCCATACTTGCCAGGGTGTCTTCTTTGGTGATTTCCTGAATTGTTTTCAGCGAGTTCTCACACGAAAAAAGCATCACCAGAGCCAAACCTATGATGATGCTTTTTAGAAAACGGGAAATCATTTTATGTTGTTGCAGGTACAAACTACTTAGCTGCCCGTACCGTTGTTTTCACATTAATCCAGCAACCCACGTCGTACGAATCACCTTCCTGCAGGTTGTAAAAGAACAATACTTCTGCCGGAGGGAAGTAAGGGCTGTATCTCCTGATCAGTTCATTCATCTCACTTGTCATCTCCGGGTCAACGGCCTTAGCTTTTTTGTACATATCCACGGCGGCCCAGTAGGGTGCTTTTTTTGTCAGGTCATCACTACCGCAGTCGTTAGCACTTATAACGTAAAGATCACCGATAAAAGCATAGGGCTTGCCCCAGTCGGGGTTGAGTTTGGCAGCTTCAAGTGCTTTTTTACGCGCCATCGGGAAATTATTCATAGCACGGTATGCCTGTGCCAGGAAAATGAGGGCATCATCCACTTTTTCCGTATTCTCCATTTTGGTTGCGTCTTCCATATATGGTATGGCCTCTTTGTACCTTTTCTGGTTAAGCATCATTTTACCTATCAGATAAGCAGATTCTGGTGATGGTTCGAGATCGTACAGTTTGATGGTTGCCTCAAAATAGAGTGGTTCTTCAACACACTTTTTCTTGTCGAGCATTTTAACGATTTTCTTCAGCAGGTCCACATCCTCCGGGTTTTCATCGAACTTTTTATTGTAAATACGCACCAGGTCGTGACATTGGGCAAAAGGTTCAAAGTTCTTCTCGATCGTGCCTCTGATATTTTCGTAATGTTCTAATTTTTTATCGTTGCCGGCTTCTCTGTATTTTTTCAGGTTAAACTCAATGTAATCGCTTAATTGGTCGTAAGCCTCAACAACGGCAATTGTATCTATTTCACCTTTGGTGGCCATTTTGGTTAATGTGCGGAAATAATAAACATATACGGGTCCCGAAGCATTCTCTTTATCCAGTTCGATAGAACGATTCAGGATATCATATACCTGTTTGTACTCCTGAGGCTTGAACTCGTAAAGGCTGACCCCTTTCCGGCCAAGGATGGCACCTTCCTGTGGCTTCTTTGATTTATAGTGTAACGGGAAATATTTGATACGTTGATCATATATCAGCATCAGGGTATCAATCAGTTTCTCTTTTATTTCTGGGTCAGGTGCTTTTTTGATCCGGTATTTGACCATTTTGACACCATCGATATAAATATTTTCGGTAGCCCGCGGACAGTTTTGAAATACCCAACTCCACCATTTGGTAGCATCAGTAATAGCATCGTTTGTGTATTTGCTCTGTTTCCATTGTTTGTAAAACTCACGGTAGAGCGACAGGTTTGCTACACATGTTGCACTGTCGTTTCCATACTTAGGAATGTCATTTTGCGGATTGAATCCGTCAAGATATTCCGACCCTGAAGCTAACAGGCTGAGACTTAATCCGGCTAAAACTATCAAAACTTTTAATTTCATTTGTATATAGGTTTTAATGTGTTTTTTTACTGATATTTTCGTTTATGGAACCATGACTCGTGGATCGAGAATCCGAGCGACATATTGAAAAAAGTTTCCTGGATCAGCCCGTCCACTTTAGTTCCCCGTTTTCCTACTTCAAACCCGAGGTCTATCGTTGTTCTTGATCTTCTCATCGGGAATGTCAGTCCAAAACTTATGCCATATTCATTAATCGGGTGCTTAAAGATAGATAAATATGAGTCATAATAGCGAAAACCGGCCCGATAAATTATACGTTTTCTCAAAGGAGAGATGCTTGTGTGTTTTGGTGAGAATTGTCCACCGACAGCAATTCTATAAGAATTATCAAGTGAGTCGGACTTGCCGAAAGCCGTATAATTACTCCAGTTCTGCCATTCGAAATCAAATCCCACCATCCAGATACCATTCTGCCGGAAAGTGGCTCCGGCCCCTGCCCGCTGCGGGATGATAATTTTTCCTTTTTCTTCGGGTAGATATGAAATAGTGTCTTTTATATGTTCTACAGCATCCCCAAATCCTCCGGTAAATGTGTAAGACAGATGGTCGGTTTTTGCATTCAGGTTCCACCGGTTTGAATAGATGACACCAAGTGTCAGCGTCTTACCAGAATTTATATGTATATCATATTGAATCCCGTAGTCAAATATAAAATCGCCGCCTTTGATTCTGTTTAAGGTTTTTGTACCGAATATTTCAAGCGAATCGGGAAAATATATTTTACTGCTTCTGTCGCTTTTGCCGAAAAGATAAGCTGCATCTACGCCCACACGTAGGTCTTTACCAATTTTAAACGCATTACCAATAAAAAACTGGTTCAGCCCGCCATCGCCTTCGATCGAATTGACCACATTGCTGAAATTTCCGACAGGGATAAAAATTTTCACGTTATAGCCTATCTGGCTGTACGGCAGCATACCCAATCCCATTTTCCACCATTTGGTTACGGGAAACCCGAACATAATATAGGTCAGCCCCACGTAACTTGATGTTTCCGACTGAAAATCAGTTGACATCCCCGTGATATTGCTGTTGAGGCCGATCTCGAACAGAAAAGAGGTGGAGTCGAATACGGCATACGAAGCCGCATTTCCCGGATTGATCAGGGTTGGATCGGCCACGCCAATGGCAAGTCCCCCCATGCCCATAATCCGGGTATGTGTGTTCTCACCGTGCAGCAGTCCCAGTCCGAACCTTGAATAAGGTGAATTTATCTGCTGTGCCGATGTTGCCAGGCTGAAAAAGACGACCAGAAAAAGAATTAAATAGCTAGTTTTCTTCATTAAAATCAAGGATTCTGTTTAATCCCGTTAACACAATATTTGGGGATGCAAAGATGTTATTTTTTAAGTATTTATCAAAATATTTATAATCGCCTCCGCTTACCACCACATTTACCTCACTATATTGTTGTTTGTAGGCATTGATAATTCCGTCAACTTCCTGCAATACACCGTTTTGCACGCCAGATAAGATAGATTCTCTGGTATCGGTTCCGGTAAGTTTGGCTTGCCGGCCGGAGTCAAAATTGATCAGGGGCAGTTTTCCGGTGAACGAATTGAGGGCCAAAAACCGCATGTTGATGCCCGGACTGATGCTCCCGCCGAGATATTCGCCGGTTGCATTGATAAAGTCGTACGTGATACATGAGCCTGCATCGATGACCAGCACATTTTGTCCGGGAAACAGGCTCGAAGCTCCCGCAACGGCTGCCACACGATCGTTACCCAGCGTGTTTGGCGTAGCATATTTGTTGACAAAAGGGAGTGGAGTGGTTTCATCCAGCCGTATGAAACGGGTTTTGGACGACAGAAGGCCCGTTATTTCCTGTTTTACCTCGCGCACACTGGCCATGATGGCAGAACGGATGTTTTTGTGTTTGCTGAAAAGTTCAGTTAAGAAGTCTATTGAAAGATCTTCAATAGTTATAAGCTCGGCGATACCGGAATCGTCAAACAAAGCTGTTTTAACACGTGTATTACCAATATCGATAATTAATTTCATGAGAGCTCTTTATACAAAGGGGCAAATTTAGCGGATGAAACAGAATAAGGCGAAGATTTTAAGATTTTTTTTGATAAAGTAAAAAAATAGTTAATTTTGCCGTCCCAAACTTAGGGTGCCATAGCTCAGTAGGTAGAGCAACGGACTGAAAATCCGTGTGTCCCTGGTTCGATTCCAGGTGGTACCACTAAATTAATCTGGATAACCCTGAAAGTTAAAGCTTTCGGGGTTTTTTTGTTGTTTGTATCTAAACTTTTAGTTGCTTACAAGTGCTAAATATTCTATTTACATTGGAGAATTCCTAAAACCTCACCCCCAGCGCCAGCCCAAAGTTATAACCGAACATCCAGCCGTGCAGACCTAGTGAGGCACCGTGAGCGTTCACTTCCACGGTCTTATCCGTCAAAGGCATGTCCCAGTCTTCCAGTTTTTGCTTGAGTATTTGTTGATCGTTGGGCGATAAAGGATACGAAGATGCAGCGGCTACGTCGGCATTCTGGACCCCGGCCAGCGGGCCGAAAAACCACCAGTCGAGGGTGATGTATTTGCCAAGAAACCACTGTGCTCCCAGTAAAAGTCCTCCATAGTTGGCGTTGGAGTACCCCGAAAACGTAAGGCTTTCTTCAATGCCGGGGTAATCGTTGTAAACAAATACCAGGTGGCTCATCTCAATCCGGCTGAACCGGTAAGCGGGGGCAATGTAAAATCCTTTGCCGTAGCCTTTCTTGCCCACATAAAACCGCAGCTCAACCGAGGCGCCGTAATTGGATATTTTCATCCCTTTAAACGCTTCTTCAATAGCCGGATCACTGCTCCCGAAAATATCGTTGTAAAAAGAGTTGATATACGGCACGGTTGATTTAGGCATAAAACGTCCGGTTACCGTAGCCGACAAAAATTTGTTGATCACCCGTTCGTACTGAAGACTGAAATTCAGAAAAACAGGAGAAACGAGGTTGAATTTGATAATATTCATTTTTAGTTCTTCCGGCGTGGTTGCCCCGACAGGTTCAGACATAGTATCCGGCTGTGCTGTTCCGCTGAAACAGAAAAAAAAAGCAAGGAAAGCACTCAGGAGAAATTTGCTTGAGTTCATAATTGTTTACTTTTCAGGGTTTCAATATCAACGCATTAACTAAACGCGTCACTTTTCAAATATACAACAAATTCGTAAAATTAAGAAAAAGCGATCTCTTTTCCACTAAACACAGAGTACATAAAAAGGAAGGATCAATAGGATTTAAGTGCGGCTGATGCACATGAATCCATCAATCCGAAACGGTAAGGCCGTAATAAAAGCAAATGCAATTAGCGCACCACTACTTTTTTTACGAGTACTTGTTTGTGTGTTTGAATCCTGACAAAATAAAGCCCTTGTGCTTTTTCCAGGCTAATCTGCAGCACCCCCGACGGATTGTTTACCTGCTGCCTGTAAAGCACCCTTCCGCTGAGGTCGTAAACCTGAACTTCAGCGGCCTGTCTCAACAAGGCAGAATTCAGATAAAATGTGCCGTTGTTCGGGTTCGGATAGATTATTACCTCATCGTCAGGTATGTTTTCCTCCACACTAATGATGGTAGTGGTGGTCGGGAATACAATATTGTCGAGCCAGCTGCAGTCACTACCACCAGCAACACTCATGTCTTTTTCGTACGACCATTTTAAAATATGGTAGCCCTCCGTAACGGGATAACTGGCATATTCCCAATCAGACTCGCCAGACCAATCGCCCATTTCGTTAACACCGATATAAAATCTCAGAAAATCGTAGCCGTCCTCGGATGACACTTTATGATAAAATGAGATGTCACCTTCACCCATCGTTTCAAGTGTTATCGTCAGATCTGAATGCTGGTTGTCAGAAATATTTCCTGACCGGGCACAGTAGTCACCATCATAGGGGGCTTCGTCAGTTACGAACCAGGGTGCATTCCCGCCGCTGTTCCAGTCAAAGGCTGTCAAATCTCCTGTTTCAAAGTCTTCCATCACTAAACCGATGCTGAAGAAGTAAACATCGGTAAACGAATAGGCTCCTGTGGCCATTTCCAGTTGCAGTTCTGCCGAAGTACCCGGGGGGGTGTTTTCATCGATGCTGGCAGTAAATGAAACTTCCGACATACCGCTTACTCCCAGGTCGCCAATTTCGAATGTGTTGCTGTCAAACGTTACCTGTGAGTTATCGGAACTGATAGTTGCCACGGCTCCTGTACAGGCGCTATGCCCCATATTGGTAACGGTAAACGTAAATGTCAGGGTTTCTCCGGGATCAGCCTGGCCGTTACCGTTTCCGTAAATATCGTCATTGATGGTCATATCCGAGGAGGCAAGTTCCGGAGCATTGGCACTTAACTGGAAACCCGAGGTCCATGTTTCGTTGCCATCGGTAGTTTGCAGGACGAAATCCAGAACAGTCCGGTCGGGAATATTATCGGCAACAGTGAACGCAAAGGCATGTTCATTTGTCAATACCTCACCCGCATCTATATCGCCGTATGTTTCGCTGTTGTCTGTAAGGTTAACCCACATACTCTCTGAACTCAGCGTAGCTTCTACGCCAAATGCGGTAACTACACCCACATTTTCGATGGCAGTGTTCAGCCAGATCTGTTCGCCGAAATCAATCATTCCGTTGCCGTTACCCTGAGTGTCGTCTATTTCACTTTCGGCATACACTACATAGGCACCTTCAGCAGGAATAAACATAATATCGCTGGTGTCGGGCAGGCAATTGTAGCCGCTAACGATGAGCGATGCTTCACCGGTTTCATCCACTGTCGGGTTGAATACCATCACAGCCTCCCCGTTCTCATCGGTTGTGGCCAGCGAACGCAATTCACCGTCTTTCATAATAACGCAACTGAAATTTTCCAGGGGTTCGCCGTTTGAACTTACAGTTACATTAATAGAGGGAGTGCCGACTGGTATTTCGGCCGGATAATTCACGTTAATGTCAATGGGTTCGTCATTCCAGATACTCATAGCCGGGTCGCCCAGTACATTGATATCATAAAAATTCCACCGTAAAGCACCTTCTTCATGCTGGCCGGGAGCTTCCACCCACGGGGCAGTCTGAATTTTACTTTCCATAAAGGCTTTTCCTATTTGCGCGATCTGCTCATTAAACATGGCGTCCACCATTTCACGGTGCAGGTGGGCGGCCGGTCCTTCGGTCTGTCCCTCGTTAAACCATCCGTACCTTGAGTTGCCGACAACAGCTGCAGCAAAATTATGAATGGTCACCATTTTTTCCAGGATACAATCACTATAATCAAATGCTCCGCATGTACAGCCATGTGTCTGCATAATGGTAAAGTTATGATCGACACCGTTGGCATCGTAAAAATTGGCATCGGTGATGTCGCTGTTCGACAGGTGTGCTACATAAGTTTCGTTAGCGTGCCCCACGTGATGAACGAACTGTTTGCCCTGGTTTATTTTATTTATCAGGTCGCTGCCCGACCAGGAGGCATCATATTCATACATGGTTTCTATGTCATAATTTACAGGGATGCCAACAGTGGTGTAACCGTTGTCATCGTGTTCACCAATCAGCAGGTCGAGGTAATCTTTTCCCCATGTTTCCGGGTCGTTATACAGGAATTCACCAGCCAGCAGTGGTTTTTGAAATTCGCCTAAAACAGGTGCATTTTGGTAGGAAATGGTTTTATTCAGCATATTGGAAAGATCCGTAGCATTGCTGATTGGGAAACGGGCTACAGCCACATCGGGCAGTAAATCGTCTTCTTCAGGTTCGCCCCATCGATTGTCGCCGTCATCATTCCAATTGCCATCCAGGCCCGAATAATACAGGTCGGCAGGTATATCGTTCGATTCATAGCCGGAGCCGGAAACAACATAACAATAAAATCCGCGATACGGTACGTGCTCTACGTCTCCGCCGAGCAAAACATATTCAATGCCTGATTGCTGGTATTCCTGAATGATGAAATTCCTTATTTTTTCAGGGAAATCCTGGCCGTCAATATTTTGCTGGATATATTCCGTAGTAAATACATGCGACCGGACAGCGCGTGTCAGGTAAATATTTTCCAGTTCACTAAAATTATCTTCAAATTGCTGCGGGGTGATGATCAATAACTCATAAGCATCATCTGATCGTAAAGTTCTCTCAGGATATGTGGTTAACAGCTCAGGGTTTTGCGCCAGAGACAGCACTCTTTTTTGTACATCTGTTTTGGAGCTCAAATTCTGTAATGCTACGGATGCCCGTACTTCTGGCTCTGTGGTTATCCTGATAGTTACTTTGGTAAAATAAGAGATTTTACCTTCTGCCGGATAATATTGAACAGGAGTGAAGGCCGAAAGAGCAAAACTGTAGCCATTCATAAACTGGGTAGAAAGTTGTCCATGCTGTGCTGCAGGATATAAATTACCTGAAGCGTAAACGGGCTCATTTTTATAGAACTTTGTTTCACCGGTCTCCGACAAGGGACGTGATGGCTGGTACGGCCATAGGGTGTAACTACCTTCCAGAGCGACTTCGTTTTCACCGATAAATTCAATGGCTGTGGCTACATGACCGGGGGGTAACAGTAAACTTACTGCATGGTAGGGCAGGGCAGGGTTGCCGGGAAGTGCGGTAAGTAGTTCATTGCCAAACGACAGTTGCTGGTACCCTTTATATTGAGTAACGACCGGACTGGAAAAATAATAAGACTGTTCAATAACTCCTGCCTGTGTACTAAAAAGAAAGAGCACGAACAGGGCGAGTAATGTAATTTTTTTCATTATTAAATTAATTTTAGCGCCAAAAATACAGTAATAAGAACAAGAAAAATGACAAACGGTTGCTTGAAATAAGCGAATGCACGCTGTTTAAAATGTATCTAAATTAATACAGGTGCCGTTTTATTTACCAACATTAAACCTCCATGGTCCATTCTCTAGACAGTTTTCCCGAAAAGAAACATATCCAGGTTGCCCTCGAGGAAAACAGCTATGATGTCTGAACCGTCTTCCACGGGTTGCTCCCAGATAACTTTCAACCCCATTTCTTTCAGAATTTCCACTTTTTTCTTACGGTAAGAGATACCGGAAAAGATGTAATCTTCAAAACGCTTTTCTCTAAAATAAGCCAGTAAACGGTTCACCAGATAATACGTGTTATCCATACTGTCGGCGTAAATGGAATAGTAATAAAAAACCAGCGGAGTACCTGTAAAATTGGTTGCCAGGTCAGATATTGCCATCGAGCCTTCAGAAATTTCCTGTTTGCGAAGTTTGAGGTATGTATCGTATTTAAGCGGAAGAATAGTCATGTGGCCGGCATAATAATCCGACTGATCTTTTAGAATAAGATTAAGCTCAGGCAGTATTTTAGCAGCTTCCCTGATCAGGGCAGGGTTGATTTGCTTTGGGTTTTTATTCATTTCCTGAATATCTTCCACAAACTGAATGTCCGATTCGTTTGAGATCAGCCTGATTCTTTCTGTTTCAAAAGAAATATCTTCTTTATACCACGAAGCGCTGGGTGGCATCTTTGCAATGGCTGTGAATGAGTAGGTGCGTAATTTTAAATTATAATAAATAGCGATCGGGTTGTCGCTGTTCAGGTTGCGGATCACCTGATAAGGGATGAGCAGTTTCTCCACAAAATCCTTTTCTTTCTCAGCTTTAATGAGTGTTTCGTTTTTTTCCCACCGGCTTATGGTTCGCGCATCTACGTCTAACTGTGCTCCCAGATCTGTCTGCGAAAGTTTGTTATGCTTCCGGTAGTCAGTTAATAATTCCCCGAGGGTATTGTATTTTTTCATTTTATTTTTCTTTCTTTTTTAACACACACTCAACCGTTTACCTGTTTTTAACGAATATTTGAAGCACTAAATTTAAAAAAAAAGCACAACCTGACATGCCGTGTCTGGTATTCTTCCATGAACTGACCATAATTTTGCCGCTGAAATGAAATTATACGGATACGGACAATGATTTATCATAAAATATATATAAAAGAGCAAGAATTGAATAAAAAACAGGAGAAGAAAGATAAGAAAAAACTGGAAGCACTGAATTCAATTAAGGAACTGTTAAACAAAGTGGACAACTCTGCCGAAGTAATACCTGCAACAAACTATAGAAAGTTGAGTTTGCTGCTCTCGTTTTTAAAAGGAGACCGGTTAAACAGATACGAGAAATTAGTTCTCAGAGAAATTATTGATTCGTAAGAAAAGAAGAAACAAACAATAGTGATTTTTAATAAACTCAGCAAAATAGGCTGAAAAACAAACAAGAATGGCCTTTGGGCCCACCTTCAGAGAAACAAACAGTGGTGAACTCCTGGTCCTGACTAGGATAAAAACTATAATGGTTTGGGAGATCACCCACAAGCAAGCAACAAAAGCACGCTTTTTTTAATGAATTACACATAGAATATATATTTCTTTTTTAGCGCCTACGATGTAACAATTTCTTAACCTGCATGTTAATAAATCGTTCTATTTTTGTCAGCAGAAAACAAAGATGAAATTTGTCTTTGCGGAAATAAAGCGGTGATGGCCAAGTAAAAGCTCATAATCGCGATGAAGAATTCCCAATAGGAATTTTTACAGATGGCTGGAATTATCCGGCTTTTTTTATGCCTTCGGGTTTCTGTTATGAAAAAGAATTGTGAATCTTTTTTTTGATCCTCTTATTGTTTAACAACATGACTATGAGTTCGTAAATTAAGCTACGGAAAATACCTGATCTGTATAGGAATTTCATAATCCTGTTTTGGATGTTATTGTACCTGATCACGGCATCCAGTTCTTCGGAAGTGTAATTTTCATCTAAGATTGTCCGGGCAGCAACTTCTCCTGAAACCAGCGACTGGTAAATACCTTCACCCGTGAATCCCGAAGCAAAACCACCCGCCTCACCCGTTAAATAAATATTGTTGAACTTAAAACCTCGGTAATCATAACTGATGGGTGCCGACTGATAAGTGGCATTTTCAATATTAAAACCTTTTTCTTTCAGCCAGGCATGGAAATTTTCTTTCAATTTTCTGGCAGACATCATTTTAGGATCGCAGGCACATCCCACAGCAATGCTGTCTTTATGGGGAAAAACCCAGGCATACCACGATTTGAAATACTTTGAGTTCAAATAAATTTCGAGCCGCGGGTTGGTTACCTGACCCGGAACCATGTACTGAATCCCGATAAGGTGTTTCTCCTGCGGAATTTTTAAATATTTCCTCACGATGGAATTATAACCATCGGCACCAACCAGGTAGTGATACCCAATTTTTTCCTCACCGTTTACAACAATGTATTCGGCATGTACTTCTGTTGCTTTGGCAAGCGTTCTGATTTCTACCTTCTCCGTATTTATCTGCTCCTTTTGCCATTTACCCAGGTCTTTCCGGTTTAAAGTAAAAACAAATGCTTCATCGGCCCTTGTAACACTGCGTCGTTTTACAGAGATTACAGCCGTATTGGTAATCTTATGTTCGATAATCTTGTCGGGTATGTTAATTACCGCAAGGTCTTTACGGGTAATACCTCCGGCACAAACTTTGTCGCCAAACGTATCTGTTTTTTCTAATAAGAGAACTGATAAAGAAGACTTTCCAAGTATTTCGGCACACCGTAAACCCGCCGGACCACCACCAATAATAACAACATCGTATTTTTTCATTTTTAAGCAGCTTCTATAAGCCGGACAAATATAAAAAAAGCATGAACAGAGACTTATCTTTAATTATTCTCCTCAAACAAACATCCGCATTAAAAGATTTTTCACAGTCCATTTTTTTATTCTTACCCTGAAATTTTCATGAGAATAATAAATATCGTGCAGAAAAAGTACGGAAATAAATTTATCTTATTATATTTGTTGATTGCGATTGAGTTTAATTGGGCAAAAAAACCAATAATTATATTCTAAACCAAACCTTAATTTTATGATGTTATTTACAAAAAAGTTTCTGGTGTTCGGCATGGTAATATTGATGCTGGGGATTATCCCGCAGAATATGCATGCACAGCAAACACTGAACGACGTGAAGAAAGAACGTGGTCTGACAGATGATGATGTTCTGGCTGCCACAAAGACGTTTATGCCACGTGGCGGACGTGATGAATACTTTGGCTTCGTGGGAACCGGTAACTCGGGGACCATGGTTGTTTACGGTATTCCTTCCATGCGTATTTACAAATACGTAGGTGTCTTTTCTCCCGAACCATGGCAGGGCTATGGATTTGATGATGAAAGTACCCTGATGCTTAAAAAGGGATCGCTTGATAACCGTTTGTATAAATACGGCGATATGCGGTATCCGGCCTTAGCCGAAACCAACGGTAAATATAACGGGAAATACCTGTTTTACTCCGACGGTGCAAATTCACGTATCGCGTTATTGGGTCTTGATGACTTTGAAACCAAGCAGGTGTTGATGCACCCGTTATTTGTCAGCGTATTCCCTGGTGTTGCAGTTACCGAAAACACGGAATTCGTTATTCAGACAAGCGAATTTCCTGCTCCCTGGAACGGCCAGGGCGGAAAAGTAGCTGAAGAGTTTGATGCCAATTCAAAATCGGGTATCACTTTCTGGAAGTTTACTGACAATGAAGCAGAGGCAGGATCGGGCCATCACATCGGCCGTATGATCAAAGAAGAATCGTTTACCCTTGAATTACCTCCTTACACCATGGGGTTCTTCGATGCCGGAAGATTGAATTCATATGGACTGGTTGTTGGCCTGGCATCCATTGAGGGTAATAATTACGTCTATGTGGTTGACTTTGACAAACTGAGTGGACTCAACACAAAAAGCGTGAATGATTTTGCCGTTATTGAATTAACTGAAGCATTAAAAGCAAACGCCATAGCAATGATTCAGCTTCCTGCAGCGGCAAACAGTGTGAAAGTTGATCCTACAGGAAATTATTTTATTACCGCAAGCGATGAAGCATTTGTTTTTGATTTTGCTAAAGTAAAAGACGCCTTCGCAAACAGCACTTATATTACCGAATTTCAGGCAAATGGCGATATTCCTGTCATGGATATTAATACAGTTAAACATGGTTCTGTTAAGCTGGGTAATAAGGTAATTGATTTGGCATTTGACTACAGACCGGGCGTTGCTTATGCTTCAGCTTTCGATGATAAAAAAGTTGTAAGGTGGAATTATGAAAACCTGCAAAAAGAGGGCGAAGTTACGCTGACATTTAAACCGGGGCAGTTAATGACACCTCAGGGAGCATCTGCCGAACCGCATTCGAATTATTTGACGGTTGTGGATAAAGAAGGTCTGTATGATAACCAACCGGACATTGGCCCTGTACGGCCGAGTTTCCAGCACCTGATAGATATTTCTTCGGATGATATGACGGATATTTATACCATGAGCATACCACAGGCCAATATTTATGGTTCTGTAGCCGTGTTACGTACTATAATCAAGCCGGTTATACGCTATCCGCTGGGGACAAATACACGTACAGGTGAAATTTCAGCCTTTAAATGTGTAGCAGGACAAGAGAAAATCGAACGCGAAGGAAACAGAGTACATATATTTGGTACCATGATCCGTTCGCACATCACTCCCGAAATTGTTGAGGTGAACGAAGGCGATGTGGTTACTTTCCACCTCACTAACCTTGAGCGTGCCGAGGACGAAACGCACGGGTTTACCATTGATACTTATGGCAAACACGGGAGCTTCGAACCCGGAAAAACGGCTTCGCTCACCTTTGTGGCCGACCGTCCGGGAGTATTCCCGTATTACTGTACTGAATTCTGTTCGGCACTCCACCTCGAGATGGAAGGTATCCTGCTGATAAAACCAAAAGGATATAAAGGAACCAAAGGTGAAGTTGAAATACAACTCACCGAAGAACAGTTAGCAGAGTATAAGAAAAATTACGAAGATAAAATTGAAGTACTTAATGCAACACAAGATATTATCAACGGAGTGGTTACCTTCTTGAAAGAAAACAACTTCCAGGATTATCCTTATGTTGCTGCTTTGGTTGATGATGCTTTTGACCAACTGGAAAAAGCGAAACCGGCAAAAGCAAACTATGAAAAATATGCCGCCGAAGGAAAATGGAAAGACGCTTTCCTCTGGGCAGAGCAATACTGGCAATATCAGGTTAAAACTGCTGACGTTGGGCTAAGAGCTAAAAAGTTACTTGAAGAAAAATTAAGTGAAGAGAAATAGTTAGTCAGTTGTTTTAAATAATTAGTAACATTAATAAATATGGAAATGAAAAAATTAAATATAATAATTTCAAGCCGCCTGTTATTTGCTTTTTTGCTGAGTCTGGCAATGATATTTACAACAGGTTGTGGCGATAAAGGAAAAACCAAAGGGAGTGGCGATATAGGTGCTCCGCGGGGGGATGAATCGTTTGGCGAGGTGGTTAAAAGAAGAAACCTTAATGCCGATGATGTACTGGCTGCTGCCAAAACCTATACTCCCGATAATCTGAAGGAGGAGTATATTGCTCTTAATTCGGGAGGACAGGCCGGTAATATGATTATGTACACTATCCCTTCGATGAGGTTGGTTAAATATGTTCCAACTGCTGCACGTCAGCCTGAAAATGGTTACGGCTTCAGCGAAGAGTCAATGAAAATGATGGAAACTGGTTATATTGACGGTCAGGAATTGGTGTGGGGCGATACGCATCACCCCGGGTTTTCTGAAACTAACGGTAAATACAATGGAAAATGGGCGGTTATCAATGACAAAGCCAATCCGAGGGTTTATGTAATTTCTCTGAAAGACTGGGAACTGAAACAAATTGTGGTAAACCCGATTTTCAGAAGTGACCATGGTGGCTGTTTCTTTACACCTAATTCAGAGTATATTTTGGAAGCTTCTCAATATCCGGCTCCTTTCGACCATAAATATTACCCGCTTACCGAAGCCAACTTCCAGAAACACTGGAGAGGTGGCCTGACTTATTGGAAATTTAACAATGAAACGGGGAAAATTGACGAAAAGAATTCCTTTACCATGGAGTTTCCGCCTTATACACAGGATTTGACGGATGCCGGAAAAAATGCCAGCGACGGTTGGTCATTCACCAACTCGTTTTGTACCGAAATGTATTTCGGTGGGATTGAAAGCGGACGTCCGCCGTTTGAAGCAGGATGTTCTTCACGGGACGTTGACTACCTGCATGTGGTGAACTGGAAAAAAGCGGAACAACTTGTGAAGCAAGGGAAATATAAAATGGTTAACGGCCATAAGGTTATTCCGATTAAAACGGCTGTTGCCAACAACATTTTATTCCTGATCCCCGAACCGAAATCACCACACGGTGTCGATGTAAGCCCTGATGGTAAATACATTGTTGTTGCCGGTAAACTCGACTCGCATGCATGGGTATATTCTTTTGATAAAATCATGAAGGCTATTGATGAAAAAAATTTCGAAGGAACCGATACTTATGGTATCCCGATCATCTCGCTGGAAACTGCCCTTCATGGAAGTGTAGAAGTTGGCCTGGGGCCATTACACAACCAGTTTGATGATGAATATGGGGTTATCTATACATCAATTTATGTTGACTCGCGGATTACCAAGTGGGATTACATCAATTTGAAGGTGCTGGATTATGTTTCATCACACTACAATGTAGGCCACCTTGTCTCTGCTCACGGTGATGCAGTGGATGCACGTGGTAAATATCTTATTTCATTGAATAAATTATCGATCGACAGGTTCAATCCGGTTGGCCCATTGCATCCGCAGAACCACCAGTTAATTGATATTGACGGAGAAAAAATGAAGATTCTTTATGACCTTCCAATACCAATGGGTGAGCCGCACTACACGATCATAATTGATGTTAATGAATACGAGACTGTTGAGAAATATGACATCGGAACAAATATTTACACGGATGAAAAATCACCGTATTATACGGCATTGGGAGCGGAAACCGTAAAAACAAGAGGTAACAAAGTGGAAGTTTTCGGAACTATCAACGATGGGGTGGTTGCTCCCGGTGATATTACCGTTAAGCAGGGCTCTGAAGTATTGATACACCTGACCAACCACGGCCAGGCAAAAACCGACCATTATGTATATGAGGTTGCCTCATATGATCAGATGTACCGCTGGCGTCCCGGCGAAACGGCAACCCTGGATTTTGTTGCTGAAAAATCCGGCATGTTCCCTCTGTTACTTGACAATTACCACAGTCCGGAAGACAGACAGCTTCAGGGATATCTGATTGTTAATTACGATGAAGCAGCTAACAGTAAGAGTTTGTTGGCTTATTCAAAACGTGTTCAGGCTGATATGCAGATGCAGGCATTTAAACCTTCATCCATTGAGATGAAAAACCTGCTGGAAGGCGAAATGGAATTCCTGAACTATGGCTGTAACGCCTGCCATAAGTTTGGTGAGGATTTCAATGGCCCTGACCTGCTGATGGTTGACAAACGCCGTAATGATCAGTGGCTGAAAGAATGGATCGTTGATCCGGAAAGCCATATGAAAGATGCGGATATTGAAGCCATGCGTCAGCAATATAAACTGGCTATGCCCGATCAGAATGTTTCGGATGAGGATGTGGATAAGATCATCACGTACCTGAAACTGAAGACAGAGCAGATCATGAAGGAGCAGTAAGAGACGAATATTTATAGAAGAACAAAAGGAATGAAATAGCTATTTCATTCCTTTTGTTTTGTACATTTGTCAAAAGAATAAATCAAAAATCCATAATTAAATTAGTGAAACATGAAAAAAGTAATGACATTGGTATTGACAATTGGTTTATTTGCCTTCCTGGCAACAAGTTGTGGTGGTAATTCAGGATCAGGTGATAAAGCCAAAGAAACACAAAAAGAAGTGAAAAAAGAGATGACTGCTAACCTGGATAACGGGAAAGTTGTTTACGATAAAGCTTGTATTGCATGCCATTGGAAAGGTGTTGCCGGAGCAGCTGCTCTAACTGATAAACCTCGATGGGAAGAGATTGCTGCCAAAGGAATGGAAACACTGCACAAACATGCCATTGCAGGTTTCCAGGGAGAATATGGCGTGATGCCGGAAAAAGGAACCTGTACCGATTGTTCGGATCAGGATATGTTTGATGCCATTTCTTATATGCTGAACGAAGCAGGCGTTACTGCGAAGTAAAACTCTTGTATCATGAAACTTAAACTGTATCAGATTTTTACTTTCGTTGCTATCATACTTATAGGTGTAACTTACTTTGCACCAAAGTATCCTATATGGAGTGTTGCACTGCAAAGTATCCAATATCCAAAAGCCATGTATCCTGAAGGTATCCGGATTAACTTTAAATATGATGGAGTGTACAATGGTTGTGAAGGCGTTAGGGAAAGAGAGGAGTTGGCCATGGATGCGGGTGCTGATTGCCTGCTCGAAATGAACAAGATCAACCACTTTATTGGAATGTACCCTATTGTTCAGGGAGTTAATGACATCAATGAAATAGGAGAGCATGTACCTTACCCTGTTTATGCAGGCGAAAGTATTCCTGATAATGAAATTCCCGGGGCGCTTAAACTTCTGGATAACATTATGAGGAATGCGCTTTATTTCTTTATTCTGTTCGCTTTACTGGCCCTTCTTTTTATGTTCAATACAAAGAAGAAAATGCTTTGGGCAGCGATTATTCCGGCACTGGTTCCTTTTTACTTTTTATTCGTGTACATTTACTATTTATACTGGTACGGACATCACCTTGGCTTACACGGAGGTGGTGCTTTTGCAGGTATCAAACCATTTATGCCCACTGTATTTGGCGAAGGAAAAGTAGCCCAGTTTACTACCGTATCCTATCCTGATTATGGCTTTTTATTTGCTTTTGGCGTTTTTGTATTTATGATTTTAGCCATGTTGTTCAAGAATAAAGAGCTGAGGAAAAGTCAGGCTTAAAAAACGGCGTAATAAATAGAAGATAACCAATGAAACAAACATCCTGGCTAATATGGATCATTTTAACAGGCTTGTTCTGCAATAATTTGTTCAGCCAGGAGAGGTCGTATGGAACGTATGAGCCGATTGAGGGTTATGCTGATACGACAAAACCAAAATCGTTGCAAACATTGGTTAATATGGCAAATCCCGGAGATACGATTCTGTTGGATCCGGGATTTTATATCGGTCCTGTCTATATCAGAACACGCGGCCTTATTATAGATGGTCAAAGTAAGGCTACGCTTTCAGGAAGGGGCATAGAATCGGTTATCCATATTGAAACTGACAGCGTCACTATCAGAAATTTTAAGATAACTGACTCCGGTGGTTCCCATGATAAAATTGACTGCGGCGTTAAAATCCTTGGAGATTATAATGTTGTTGAAAATTGCCGTATTGAAGAGTGTTTGTTTGGAGTAGATATCTTCCAGTCGAATTACAATAAAATACTGCATTGCGAAATATCTTCGCTGAGTCGTCGTTCAAAAGCGTTAAAAGGTGATGCCATCCGTCTGTGGTATTCCACCAACAACCTGATCAAACACAATTACTGGCACCATGTACGCGATATGGTTGTTTGGTATTCATCGGAAAATACATTTGAAGGAAATATGGGTATCGGCAACAGGTACAGCATCCATTTTATGTATGCACATAATAACCGCATTCAGTACAATGAATTTTATGAAAACTCGGTGGG
>Ga0136651_10000115_pt1 | contig 37606 bp, 32 predicted proteins | sample Mar14236cmmetaG_FD_94867 | JGI IMG/M metagenome (GOLD analysis project Ga0136651, IMG submission 94867) | Marine hydrothermal vent microbial communities from Guaymas Basin, Gulf of California to study Microbial Dark Matter (Phase II) - Marker... ... | reverse complement strand
GAACCCGGCGATATACCTACGTTGAAGATCTGAATGGACCATGGTTGTTATATGATAATCAAGAAGACCCTTACCAGATGAAGAATCTGGTTAATGAACCGGATTATGCCCAATTACAAGGTCGACTAAAAAAGATATTAACTGCGAAACTAAAGGAGAATAAGGATGATTTTCTGCCCGGCCCGAAGTATATGAAGATATGGGGTTATCAATGGGATGGGAATGAGGCTCCTGATAAGTGATTAAGTGATATTATATTACAAAAGAATAAAAATGATGAAAAAGTCTTTTTATTTGGTCATTGCACTCATTCCGTTTCTGCTGTTAGGTTGTACAGAAAAGAAAACGCCCCCAATATTATTTTTCTGCTTACCGATGACCAGCGATGGGATGCCATGGGATGTGCCGGGAATCCTTCAGATGATTATACAAAATATTTAGAATCTTAATGTTTTAACTTGCTTAAAATGTGATTAATATGTGTGCTTACTTAAAAAAAACATTTTTTATATTTACCATTATTTTCTTTTCAACGCGTACATCATTTTGTTACGATAGTAATTTTTTAAATAATAAAAATAATAAGTATATTTATTCTGTGCATAGGCTTGATGAATCAATGAGAATTGATGGTAACTGGGAAAAAGTCCAATGGAAGAAAATAGAATTTATTAAATTAGAGAATTATATGGGTCCTCTGCCGGATCCTTTCCCAAAAACCCAAGTCAAATTATGTTATGATGACAACTATTTGTATGTCATATTCCGTGTTGAGGACCGGTATGTTCGGGCTGTCGCAAAAGAAACAAATGGGAGGGTTTGGGAGGACAGTTGTGTGGAATTTTTCTTTACCCCCGGTCCTGATATAAATCAGGGGTATTTTAACATAGAAATAAATTGCAAAGGAACCTTACTTTTTCAATATCACAAACGAAACAGGACAAAAGAGGGTTTTGTGGATTTACCTGATTGTAATCAGCTAGAAATTGCCCATTCGCTGAAAAAGAATGTGGAAGAGGAGATACAGGAACCAGTGACCTGGACACTGGAATATCGCCTGCCTTTTCACATCCTTGAAAAATATATGAAAGTGGAAAAACCCGGCTCTGGTATTATATGGAGAGCAAACTTCTATAAATGTGCTGATAAAACTTCACATCCGCATTGGCTGACATGGGCGCCTGTGGATTATCCTAAGCCGAATTTTCATTTACCACAGTTTTTTGGGTTCCTTGAATTTAAATAATATGTATATATATGTTTTCGTGTTTTAAGAAAATATTTTATAAAACAGGTTCATCACAAAAGTGTGTTCTTTGGAGAAGAAATATTTTTATTTTCGTATGGCTGCCTGTCAAATTTAATAAGCAATTTATCAAATTAAACTGAATATATTGTTAACTAAAAACAAATTGAAAAAATGAAAACAATACTATCTACTTTTTTAATAGTTCTTCCTTTAATTTTTGGAAGTTGGATTAATGCTGAATCACAGGAAAGTTTATTTACTCAGGTTGGCAATGCCCTTCGATGGGAGAATGAGGGAGAAGTTTTCTTGATTGAGCCTTATGGAGAGAATACACTTCGCTTCAGGTCTTCTAAGAGCTTACACATTTCAGATGAGAACTGGACCATATTACCCCAGCCGGCAGTGCAGGCAGATATTCGGATCATGGAAGGGAAAGCAATTATTACAAATGGCAATATCAGAGCTGAAATTCAAGAGAATAGCGGAAGGATCACTTATTTTAATCAGAAGAATGAGGTGTTGCTGAAGGAGGCATCTCACCGTGAGATTAATATCAGCCCCCGTCAGTATAAAAGCAGGGGCAGTGATCACTTTGAATTGGAACTGACATTTGAGGCCGACAGGGATGAACATCTTTATGGTATGGGACAATATCAGAACGACTGCTTTGATTTGAAAGGATGTGTACTGGACTTGGAACAAAAAAACAAACAAATTTGTATACCCTTCCTTCTTTCAAGTAAAGGATATGGATTTATATGGAATAATCCTTCCATCGGAACGGCGGATTTTTCCATGACGTTTACCAGATTTAAGGCAGAATATGCCAAACAGATCGACTATTTTATTTTTGCTGAAGATTCGCCAGCAGATATCGAACGAAGATATGCTGATCTTACGGGCAAATCTCCTATGATGCCTTCCTTTGCAGCGGGATTATGGCAATCCAAACTTCGCTATGCATCACAAGAGGAGCTTCTTTCTGTGGCCAGGGAGTATAAAAAAAGGAATTTACCCATTTCTGTCATCGTAGCTGATTATTTTCATTGGCCCCATTCGGGTGACTGGAAGTTTGACCCGAAGTTATGGCCTGATCCGGCGGGGATGGTTAAAGAATTGAACGCCATGGGAATTAAGCTTTTGGTTTCTGTGTGGCCGGTGGTGGAACGCAAAAGTGAAAATTATGGTATCATGGCACGGAAAAATTTTCTGATCCGTTCCGAAAAAGGGGTTAATATTGATTTAGCTTACAGAAACGGTCTTCGATATGTGGATGTGACAAATCCGGGAGCGCGACAGTTTTTATGGGAAAAGGTCAAACAAAATTATTACGACCAGGGCATTCAAATGTTCTGGCTGGATGAAGCTGAACCGGAGTTGGATCATTACGATTTTGATAATATCCGCTATTATCTCGGAAATGGTCTCGAAATGTCTTCCATTTACCCATTTTATTATGCGAAGGCTTTCTATGACGGTGAAAAACAGGCTGGTCAAAAAGATGTTATTAATCTGGTTCGCTGTGCATGGATTGGAAGCCAACGTTTTGGTACTGTCCTTTGGTCGGGAGATATTTTTGGTACCTTCAAAACACTCAGAATGCAGATCAAAGCCGGACTAAATATATCATTGTGCGGTATACCTTGGTGGACTACCGATATAGGAGGTTTTTATTTTAACAAAGAAACCCAGGATCAGTTTCATGAACTTATGATACGCTGGTATCAGTTTGGAACTTTCTGTCCCATCATGAGAATGCATGGAGATCGACCTCCAAGACACAATGTTGAGGGAGCACTTGCCGGTTCGGGAGGACCGAATGAGATTTGGAGTTATGGTGAAGACGCCTATAAAATCATGTCGAAATATCTTAAGGTCAGGGAACAGTTAAAACCTTATATTTTAAAAAATATGAAAATAGCTTCTGAAGAGGGAATTCCTGTGATGCGCCCTTTGTTCCTGGATTTTCCCAAAGACCAAACTTGCTATACAATCGATGACCAATATATGTTCGGACCGGACATCATGGTTGCCCCGGTTATTGAATTTAAAGCAAAGTCAAGGAAGATCTATTTTCCTGCCGGGGCTTCCTGGAAAGATGCATTAACCGGTAAAGTTTACAAAGGAGGACGAACAGTCGATTATAAGGTTACCATTGAAAATATTCCGGTATTTTGCAAAAATGGTTTTGATTTTAAAATCAAATAGGAAGGTCAAAATATTATTGGGGCGCACTAACGAGCGCCCCAATTTATTACGGATTAATTGTAGGTTATCGGGAAGTTTATATGAAGATTGATTTTTAAGGTAGTATCCCAAATTGTGTGTAATGCTCTTTTAAATTGAAGTCAAAGTTATTCATTTTTGTTTTCATTATTGTTTTAATGAATGGAAGTGAAGCGGAGGCGTAGCCGGAGCGAACTTCCATTCATTCCTCCCATCGTAATTTTTCTGTTTCATAATTTATTTTCGGTAATTTTCTTTGGTATGCATTTCTTAACATAGCGACATATCCCAGTAATAATATAGTCGCCTCGGGGTCGGGTAAAGCACCTCGCATACGCGTTGTCCTTTTATAATCTCTATTGAGGCGTTCTATCCAATTTGTTGAGTAGATCATATTATGAATCCGGTAATCATAATCAAGATAGGTAAAGTAAAGCTTGTAACGCCGGTCTTCAACCATTTTCTTTATAGAAGGGTAATAGCGGCCTCATTTTTGGCAAAAGCTTACCCAACGTTCCCATCCTTTGGTTTTATCATCATGGCGGTCTCCACAGCGAAAGACCTCCCTAAAATCCTCGACTACCTGTGCTTTATCCTTCGGCTTAATTCGTTTTTGCACATTACGACGACACTCTTCTTCCTGATCTCGCAATAAACCTAACAACAACGGGTAAAAATGTACCTGGCGACTTCGAGGAACCTTTAACTCCAGTATCTTTCCTTGTCCAAAAGTCTTTCTCACACGGAAACCATTGCTCATATCCCCGTGTATGAGGTTATGTTCTTCGCGTTCCGCTCGCATCATCGCTTCCAGACTGATTTTTAAAACTTCTTGATATCCCCCTTTTTTTGGGCAATTTCTTCTAAAATCTTTGTAACTTGCTCTTGTGTAAAGTGTAGTCTTTTCATTTCCTAAATTTTTAAGTTTTTCAGACTTCAAATTTAGAGAAGATGCACTTTACACACTTTTTGGGATAGTATCGAATAAATGAAAATAGTATTAACAATAATAATCGGAATACACGGGATTATCCATCTTTTCGGATTTTTAAAAGCATTCGGAATTACGGAATTTAACGAAATATCCGAGCCTGTTTCTAAACCATTAGGTATCTTATGGTTATTGGCCTTTGTTTTATTCTCTTTTTCGTTGATTCTGTATTTGAATCATGATAATTGGTGGATAATTGGTTCAATTGCAATTGTTCTATCACAGTTTTTAATTATTTTATTTTGGCAAGACTCAAAATTCGGAACAATAATTAACCTGGTTATTCTTATTCCAATTATATTGGCTTTTGCATCAGCTAATTTCAATCAAAGGATATATTCGGAAACTACAAAAATTCTATCGAATCCAACTTCTTTAAATGCCAATATAGTTACGGAACAAATGATTTTACACTTACCTGACCCTGTTCAAAATTGGCTAAAGAATAGTGGAATAATTGGAAAGGAGAGCATCAGAACTGTCTATTTGGAACAAGATTTACAAATGATGATGAAACCAGAGCAAAAAGACTGGAACTTTGGTAATGCTATACAATATTTCACTGTTGATCCACCTGCTTTTATTTGGACTGTGAAATTAGACATTAAACCTGCAATTACAATTGTTGGCAGAGATAAGTTTGAGAATGGAAAAGGGGAAATGGTAATTAAGATGTTTTCGCTCATACCTCTGGTAAATGAAAAGAATACTGAAAAATTAAATCAAGCAACATTGCAAAGATATTTGGCAGAAATTGTTTGGTTTCCTTCCGCAGCATTAAGTTCTTTCATTACGTGGGAGTCTGTTGATGAAAATTCTGCTAAAGCAACAATGTCAATTAATGGAGTGAAAGGTTCGGGAATATTTTATTTTGAGAACAATGGGAATTTTAAAAAATTTTTTGCCATGCGTTACAAAGATGTTGAAGAAACTTCTGAACCTATAGAATGGACGGTAACAGCAAGTAGAACAGAAGTAAAAAACGGAATAAAAATCCCTGTAGAACTAAAAGCGGATTGGAAAATAAATACCAAAAATTGGACTTGGTTGAAAATAAATATCGAACAAATTAAATATAAAATGAATCGAGTAGGTAAAATAGAATTTACTCGCTGACGCTTATGAGATCGCTTCACTAAGTTTGCACCTAAACCTCTCACAGAACCGTGAGCGACATTTTTCCGTCATACAATTCTTAATATGCATCCATTTCAGGTTGTCAAGTAACCAATGAAGGTCATCTTTATTCCAAAGTGAAATAAGTTGGCAATAGCCCCTTGAATATGTTAGTCCCTCTGCTATGCCTATAGCAATTTTTTAGAGTTTCTAAAAAAAAGACTACCCTCGCCACAAAATGATCCCTGATCTTGCAACAGTGAACAATAATTTACGTCTTTTTCTATAAACAAACCATAGACATTATTATCATAATTCAAAATCTATGAATAAATGCTTTATATCGATGAATAATGTATGTTGCTTCTTTCAGGAAATCATTCCGGTTTATTCGATTCGTCCATCCCTTCATCCGGTTTGTATAAAAATTTTTTATTCAATTATTTATGAATATAGTTTAGCTCACGAAAAAGTTTATTATTAATAATTCTATTTATTAACTAAAATTTACAAAAATGAAAACACAAATTGCAACTTTAATGGTGGTATTAGGCATTTTTTTATCAGTAAATGCCTTTGCCAATGAATCTGACCGTGCCTCCAGCGTTGTTTCCAAATCTGTAGCCAGTTATCTTATGGAGAATCTTGACTATCCTGATTTTGCTCTTGACAAAAACTTCGAATGCAGTATATGGGTTGAGATCACTATTCGGGAAAATGGCAGTTTTTGGGTGACAGCAGGTAATTGTATCGATGACCGGATGAAAAAAGAAGTGGTTTCGAGCATTGAAAAATTAAACAAGCATCAGGATCTTTACGCACCCTTTGCCGGTAAGAAGGTTTACCTTAAGATCACTTTTAATTTAAACAATTAAACAGGTGATTGGGAAAAAATGTAAAGGACTCCGGTTTTCCCGGAGTTTTTTATATAGCAGGAAATCGTTAGTTGATCTTTCGCTTTTCGATCACTTTAAAAAACTCTTTGCGGTAACTGCTTTCGTCAGGAAATCTTTCTTTGCCAATATTAACATGATTGCGATCTATGCTGGCTATCTTGTCAAGAGTTACCAGGAATGGCTTGTGTATAGGCATGAATTTTCCGGATGGCAGGATATTTTCCAGTTTTTTTTGAACAAGAGACACGGCAACAAAAGATATACCGTAAGATAAGAAGCCGCAATATTAACAGATGCGATTAATGTGTCACTGACCAGTGATGCTTTGGTGTTTATCTTTTTATTAAACAGTGTATATTGGAAATAGACAAAAAGTAAATATCCTCCCCCGAACAGAACATGCAATATACCTACCCTTAAAGGTAAGATGTTTGGATTTTTTGCGTAAGACCTCGAAGCCCCAACAGGGAACAAAAAATTTTTTGTCTTATCTCGACCTTATCTCCCTCCTCATGAACGGCACGTAAGCCAAGACAAAAAAGAGAACTGTACCGGCGATAAGGGCTGTCACATGTGGCCATATCAACAGGATGCTTTGCCCCAAGGGCAAAGGACCTGGAATTGTTCCACTTAGCTGTATCATGGTTAAAGGACCCAGACTGCGAACTGTAGGCATCAACAGGGTGCCTGTGGCTTCACTGAAAAGTACATTCGGAGCAAAACGCATAAATCCCAACTTCAGCTTTTCAAGAAACATCTGATAAGCCGGATTTGCCAGCCAGACAGGATTTGATATTCCCTTGATGATTAAGTTTACGATCAGGGGATAGAAAACGGTGAAAAATATCCATACGGAAATTCCTGTCAATGCCGAGGTGGCCGGCTGATGAAAACGTACAGAAAACCAGATAGACATATTCAGCCAGAAAGCTACATAAACGACGCTCAACAAAAGAAACAGGACAATACGTACAAATTCTTCAGGCGTGGGAGGAATGCCGGTTACAATAATTCCGATACCCATCACCAGGAAACCCAAGGCGAAGAACATTACACTTATAACGGTCAGGTAACCGACAAATTTGGCATTAATGATGTAGTCCCGGTGTATGGGTTGAGCCAGGAGCCGGCTAAGTGTTCCGCTATTTTGTTCTGAGTTGATTGCGTCAAAGCCCAGGCCAATGCCCAGTAATGGGCCCAGAAAGCTGATAAAAACAATGAAAGAAGGTAAAGTTCCATCCGAAAGGGTAAATAGTTTCAGAAAAATAAAAGAACCGGCCGGATCATTGGGTTTAATCGCATTACTGATATTGCTCAAAGCTGTATAAAGCGACCCCATAGTCGTTAGTGCAATGATCAGGATCAGTATGATAAAACGCCAACTCCTGGTCTGATCTCCTATTTCCCATTCTATGATCACACGAAAAGGATGGAGCACACGGTCTTCTTTTTTCTTTCGTCCTGCGAAAGCAGAACGAAACCATCCTGTAATTCCTTTTGTTGCAGCTACCTGTATTTGTCCGGTTGTATCATTCATGATTCTTTCCTCCCTCAAAATAACGATAATAGATATCGTCCAGACCGTATTCCTTTCTGTTCAGGTAAGTCAGTTCAAAGCCTGATTGAATGATTGTTCGGGATATGTCCGCTGTCACATCCTTCGAACACTCTATAAACATTTTGTGGTCTTTCTTCTTCACATCCAAGACTCCGTCTAAACCCAGCAGAGTTTGTTTAAATCGCTCAAGTACATCAGGATTTCTTTCAGCATCGCGGGGCATACTTACTTCAATGGCAAACGGACTGTTTCCGAATAATTTCTGTGACAGTGTATTAATATCCCCTTCAGCCAGTAGTTTCCCTTCCACGAACAGCCCCACGCGGTTGCATACCTGTTGTACCTGATAAAGGTGGTGTGAGGAGAAGATCACTGTAAGCTTTTCTTCCTTGCTCAGCTTCACAATCATATCAAGGAATTCCCGTACCCCGTAAGGGTCTATTCCCAGGATCGGTTCATCCAGGATGATTACTTCCGGGTCTTTAATCAACACATCAGCCAAACCCAGCCGCTGACGCATCCCTCTTGAATAAAGACCTGCTTTTTTATAAGCATGCTCTTCCAATCCGGTTCTTCCGATCAATTGCAGGGCTTTTTCACGTGCTTTGCTCTCTGATAATCCATTGAGTCTTCCGGTAAAAACCAGGTTTTCCAGTCCGCTGTATTTTTCATAGAATCCCACATCTTCCGGTAGGTACCCAACCTTTTTTTTGACTTCTACCGGTTTGCTCACCGGATCGATATCACACACTTTGACTGTGCCTTCAGTTGGCTCTGTCAGCCCTAAAAGCATAAGTATAGTAGTGGATTTACCGGCACCGTTGGGCCCAAGCAATCCAAATACTTCTCCTTTTTCTATAGACAAATTAAGTTGGTCAACGGCTGTAAAATCACCGTATTTCTTGGTCAGACCGTTCAGTTCTATGATCTTCTCCGTCACGGTTTATCTCCTCCCAAATTTCCGAAATAGATACCAAACACTACCAATAGCGATCAGAATGATTAGGATACCAAGCCAACCCATCAGCATGGGTGTTCTGACAGTAATCCTGAAAGAAACTGTGGATGACACCTCCGGAGTTTGAGCTGTGATCTTGGTTACATAATCCCCGGCAACCGCTTTTTTGTATGCTTTGATAGTAGCATAAACTTCTGCCGTTTTTCCCGGATCCAGCTTGTCTATGGTTTTGGGATCAAAAGTAACTTCCCAGTCAACGGGCTTCGTTGAACGGAATTTAATATTTTGCAGTTTGGCTGACCCTGTATTTTTCACCACTAGTTCTATTTTTTTCTCACTGCCAGCCGTAATTTTTGTACTTAGCAATCCCGTTGGGGTAGATAGTTCCATATCAAAATTGCCGGTAATTACCACTTCCAGATCCAATTCTGCAGATGTATTGTTTGTAACAACACGTACAGGGATTTTATAAGATCCTGCTTTTACACTAGGCGGTGGTTTGACTTCAACACTCATGTTTACGGTTTGGTTAGGATTTACTTCCACCGAGGTAGCCTGTTTGTAATTGGGTTTGAAATTAACAATCCACCCCCTCTGAACGGAAGCCTGCAGAGAGTACCGTTGTTTTTCCCCGGTAAAATTCTTTATTTCTGTACTGAAAGTAAAATTAGATTTGGAGGTACCCTGCATATTGGGTTGCTTGCAGGTAAACTCGGTCTTGTAGGTTCCCTGCTCAGATACCGTTACATATAAAGGAAGTACATAGTTACCTGCCACAACATTAAACCTGTATGTTCCTTTTTTAACTTTAAAGGGAACGTTAACTTTCAGAGAAAGGGTTTTCTTTCCTCCCGGGAGCAAGGAAAGCTGCTTAATATTCCAGCTACCTGCCTTTAAGTCATAAGTCCAGCCTTTCGGCATGGCAGATACCCGAACATCTACGCTCGCTCGCGTACTATCATGGTTATTGATATCAATAGAATATGTAATGGTTTCGCCCGGCGGTACAGCCACTTTGGTATATGGCGTATAGATCGTTACTCCCTGCGCCAGCGCAGCAGGATTTGCAAACAACGGTATTCCCAACAGGGGAACAACAAACAATCTGATGAGTCTCGAACTAAATGACATATATTATCCTCCTTTTTTTAATATTACGACATCCGGAACGGGAAGCAAATTTATATGGCAGGAAAATATCTGTCAAGAAAGACAATGTTAAAGAATGTTAAAAGGTCGGAATCAAAAGAAAGGTTGAGAGAGTTGTTGGTTCGTTATTCATTATTTATTATTTATTCCTATCCCGGTTTTCCGGACATTATCCAATATCTGTCCTTGAGAGTCAGACCAGTATAGGGATCCTTTTTATTTTATTAAATTGTTTCTGCAACCACAAACGTACTACCGCCGATAAAAATAAAATCATGTTTGTCAGCTTGGCTGCGGGCTGTTTCAACAGCATGCGAAACGGGTGTTACGACAATACCGGACAATCCTGATTTTTCAGCTTCCTGCTGTAATATTTCTGCCGGAAGTGCACGTGGAATGGTTGCCTGGGTAAAATAATAATGAGCATCTTTGGGTAACATCTCCAGCATCTCCCGGTAATGCTTGTCATTGACAAAGCCAATGATCACATGAAGTTTTTTATACGGTGTGTTTTTGATTTGTGGCAGGATCCATCTGAAAGCCTCCGCATTATGGCCTGTGTCGCATACCGTTAAAGGATGTTGGTTGATTACCTCCCAACGACCATGCAGTCCTGTGTTTCGGATGACATTTTTCAGGCCTTCTCTCAGAACATGTTCATCTACCCGATATTGGTCCTTTAATGTATCAATTACCTGAAGTGCTGTTGCTGTATTTTCACGCTGATAAGTACCGGCCAGATCTGTTTCAAGATTAGACAAAAAGGGTTTATGGTCTTTGTAGACGGTGAATATCTGGTTGCCGTCAGGGGCGAACATAGAATAAGGGATATCAAAATGCTGGTCGGCGAAAAGAATATTACTCTGGCAGGATGTTGCTGCTTTGCGGAAGACCGGTTCGGTTTCCGGCTGGCTTTTGCCGACCACTACCGGGATATGATTCTTTATAATTCCTGCTTTCTCGTGAGCAATCTCCGTGAGTGATTTCCCCAGAAACTGCGTATGATCCAGTCCGATATTGGTGATGACGGAACAGACGGGATGGATAATGTTGGTAGAGTCGAGCCGTCCTCCCAGGCCGGTTTCGATGATCGCAATATCCACTTGTTCTTCTGAGAAATATTGAAAGGCCATAGCAGCGGTCATCTCAAAGAAAGAAGGCTTTATTTTGCTTAAAAAAGAAAAATTATCATTGATAAAATCTATGACATATTTTTTGGGGATAAGATCTCCGTTGATTTTGATGCGTTCCCTGAAGTCTTTGAGGTGAGGAGAGGTGTAAAGGCCTGTTTTCAAGCCTGCTTCCTGTAACACGGAGGCCAACATATGTGATACCGATCCTTTGCCGTTGGTTCCGGCGATATGTATGGAAGGGTATTTATTGTGGGGATGATGGAAATATGCATCCATAGTATGTGTAACCTCCAGGTCAATCTTATAGGCTGCACTACCTGTTCTTTGATACATGGGCAGGGATGAAAACAGAAAGTCCAGAACTTCCCGGTAGCTTCCGAATCGTTTTTTTTCTACCATGTCTCAAAATGAATCCGATCCGGTTTATAACGGTCGGTGGGTTGATCCGGAGTTTCGGCGGGATAGCCCAATGCCACCAGTGCCAGCGGTTCTATATGCTCCGGCAGGTTAAAGAGTTGACGCATAGCCTTTTTCCTTGATTCTCTGGGATGAACGCCGATCCATACGCTTCCGATTCCAAGGGCATGAGCCGCCAATAACAGATTTTCTGTGGCTGCCGAACAGTCCATGATCCAGTAGCCGTCATCATGCTGAAGTTTCTTATCTCCACAAACCAGAATAGCCGCCTGAGCAGTCGATAACATCGTGGCATAAGGATGCACATTCATAATCTTTCGAAATGCTTCTTTATTCCTGATAACAATGAAATGCCAAGGCTGGCAGTTGACAGCCGAGGGGGCCATCATCGCTGTTTCCAGAATAATACGTATATTTTCTTCTGTAACGGGTTGGTTGGTGAATGCCCTGATACTTCTGCGTGTTTGTATCCCTTTTAAAAATTCCATAAAAATAAAATTTATGCAAATTTAGTGATGATTCCTGGTTGGTAAAATATCCAATGAAAAAATAAACCGTTATATTTACAGTAAATATATTAAAGTGGGGGAATATGAAAGGCAGGAAAAAGATATTTATTCTGGATACCAATGTTTTGCTGCATGATTATCAGAGTATCTTTCATTTCCAGGAACATGATATAATTATTCCTATCGTTGTTCTGGAGGAATTGGACAAATTTAAAAAGGGAAATGGGATCATCAATTTTCATGCGCGAGAGCTGACGAGGGAGCTGGATAAGCTGGCCGGAGATAAGCTCTTTACCGACGGAGTTCCTCTTGGGAAAGGCCTGGGGAAGTTGTTTATTGAAACGGGCAAGCCTTTTTCCGACCGGATGTTATCGTCTTTTCCTGAGCAGACGGCCGATCACCGTATTTTGGCGATCGCAGAACATGTGTCGAATAAATACCCGGATTATCAGGTGATTCTGGTATCCAAGGATATCAACCTTCGCCTGAAAGCCAAATCTCTTGATATTCTGGCACAGGACTATACTACCGATAAGGTTGTGAATATTGATGATCTTTTCAATGAGGTGCAAATCATTGAAGAGGCTGATCCTGAGATGATCTCAGGTCTTTATTCGGAACAACGCAGTGTGCCTGTGGATGGAATTCCGTTCAAAGTAGAAACGTTTGCCCATCAGTATTTTATTATCCGGAATGATAAATCGAGTGTTCTGGCTCATTTTGATCCTTTCAATCATGTTCTGGATCGTGTCGAAAAAGTGCAGGCGTATGGTATTGAGCCCCGGAATGCCGAGCAGACTTTTTCCCTGGATGCTTTATTGCGCAAGGAAATTCAGCTCATCGCTTTAACGGGAAAAGCGGGGACGGGAAAGACTCTATTAGCACTGGCTGCAGCCTTACACCAGCGCAGGGATTATAAACAAATCTTTCTGGCCCGGCCGATTGTGCCATTAGCCAACAGGGATATGGGATTTCTGCCCGGGGATGTGAGTGAGAAGATTGAGCCTTATATGCAGCCTTTGTTTGACAATCTCTCTGTAATAAAAAACAAGTTTTCGCCACAGAGCAAAGAATATCAGCGTATTGACAGGATGCTGCAGGATGAAAAACTGGTAATTACCCCCCTGGCTTATATTCGGGGACGCAGTCTGTCAAATATCTTTTTTATTGTGGATGAAGCACAGAACCTGACCCCTCATGAAGTGAAAACCATTATTACCCGTGCCGGCGAAGGGACGAAACTTATTTTTACAGGAGATATCGAACAGATTGATTCTCCTTACCTTGATACCGGATCAAATGGGTTAACTTATCTGACGGATAAGATGAAAGGGCAGGATATTTTTTCTCATGTGAACCTGGTAAAGGGCGAAAGAAGTTATCTGGCAGAACTGGCAAGTCAGTTATTATAAAAAAATATAGTCATGAAAGAGCTTTTTCTGGTAAGGCATGCCAAGTCGGATTGGGGCAATATGGAGCTTAAGGATATCGACCGCCCGTTGAAAGACAGAGGGATCCGGGATGCTTTGCTTATGGGAGAGTTTATTCTGAAAGAATATAATATTCCCGATAAGGTAATAACCAGTCCTGCATGCAGGGCTTTTCATACGGCCGTCTTGTTGTTGCGTGCCATGAAATCTGCCGGCAGAAGGATTCATGTAGAAGATGGTATCTACCTGGCTTCGTTCAATGAGTTAGAATCTGTTGTCAAAAATACGGAGGATGAGGTTGGATGTCTGATGCTTGTAGGACATAATCCGGGAATTACCGATCTGGCTAATTTCTTCATAGAGGAATTTATTCACAATATTCCCACTTCCGGTTTTGTTTTTTTCCGGTTCGAGACCTCTGCATGGCAAAAGATTGCCGCCTCCAATATGATAAGTCATCAGATACAATATCCCAAGAAGATTTTAAATACGTAACCGGATAACGGAAGGAACTTTATGGCCAAGGAAAAATGGATAGTAAACAGAGAGATTAGTTGGCTGGCGTTCAACCATCGTGTTCTTCAGGAAGCCAGGGATCCTTCTGTCCCATTAATCGAAAGACTGCGTTTTCTTGGTATTTTCTCCGATAACCTGGATGAGTTCTTCAAAGTGAGGGTGGCATCTTTGCGCAGAATGGTAGAGCTGGATATTAAGGCTAAAAAACTGGTAGGGGGAAATCCGGAGAAAATTCTGAAACAGATCCAGCAGATCGTTTTGGAACAACAGAAAGAATTTGAAAATATCTATTTCCGGATCATAGATACTTTAAAAAGACATAATATTTATCTGGTTGATGAGCACAGTGTTCCTGCAGAACATGAGGAATATCTACACAAGGTGTTTCACGACAAGGTTCTTCCGGCATTGAACCCCATCATGCTTGATGCAGAGAAGCCGTTTCCCCAATTGAAAGACAAATCTATCTATCTGGCTATAAAACTGACCAGTAAAAATCCGGAGATAAAGAAACAATACGCATTGATGGAAGTACCGGCCCAGGAAGTGGGGCGTTTCATTATTTTGCCCCCGATCGGAAAGAAAAAATATATTATTATCTTGGATGATGTGATACGTGTCGGACTGCCTGATGTGTTCTCTATTTTTCATTTTGATGATTTCGAGGCATACACGATTAAAATTACCCGGGATGCGGAGCTGGATATTGACAATGATATGTCCAAGAGTTTTCTGGAGAAGATTGCTAAAGGTATCAGTGAAAGAAAGAAGGGACAGCCGGTACGTTTGGTATATGATCATGCAATCCCGATGGATCTGCTCAATTTTATCTTTAAAAAACTGGAACTGGATGTGCTGGACAATATTATCCCCGGAGGGAAATACCACAATTTCAAAGATTTTATAAAGTTTCCCAATATCGGACCTCTGTCGTTACAATACAAGAAAATTCCTAAAATAAGTCATCCTGCTATTCGGAAGAATACAAGCATTTTGGAATCCATACGGAAAAAGGATCTTTTTCTTCATTTTCCGTATCATCCTTTTAGTCATTTTCTGGATATACTGCGTGAAGCGGTCATAGATCCGTTTGTTACGGAGATTAAAATGACTGCCTACCGGGTAGCGTATGACTCGAAAGTGATGAAGACCCTGATCAATGCCTGTCAGAACGGAAAAAAAGTAACCGTGATCATTGAGTTGCAAGCTCGTTTCAATGAGGCCTCCAATATTTACTGGTCGAAAAAGCTACAGGAAGCAGGGGCAAATGTTTATTTTGGCATCAGAGGGCTAAAGGTGCATGCAAAGTTGTTGTATATTTCGCGGAAAAAAGGAAAGGAAACCACCCGTTACGCAGGCATTAGTACCGGTAATTTTAACGAGGAAACGGCCAATGTATATGTGGACATCGTAATGTTGACTGCCAATTCCGAACTGGTCAGGGATACCGAAAAGGTTTTTAAGTTTTTGGAGAGTCCATATCTTCCGGTGCAATATCAGCATTTCCTGACCTCTCCGGTTTTTATGCGCAGGAAGTTATGCTCACTTGTTGAAAAGGAGACGAAAAATGCGATGGAAGGGAAAAATGCCAGAATTATCTTGAAGTTAAACAATTTGGTGGATCAGGATATGATCATGCGTTTGTACAAGGCAAGTCAGGCAGGTGTGAAAATAACTTTGCTGGTCAGGGGTATCTGTTCTCTGATCCCGGGCGAAAAAGGATTAAGTGAAAATATTGAAGTTTTCAGTTTGGTGGGGAGATATCTCGAACATTCCAGAATCATGATCTTTTGCAATGACGATCAGGAAGAATACTATATCGGTTCAGCAGACTGGATGACGCGTAATCTGGATCATAGGGTGGAAATTTTCAGTCCTGTTTTTGATACGGAACTGAAAGAAGAATTGCGTCGGATCATCGAGCTTCAGCTTAAGGACAATGTTAAAACCCGGATTATCAATAAAAAACTGGATAATAGTTATAAGCAGGACCGGAAAAAAGTGAGGATAGATGCTCAGATGAAAATGTACCGGATGTTGGAACATAAGGGTTGAGATAATCTTTTTAACTTTGCCATCCTAATCAGAAAAAAAGAAATCATGAATTTATCTTCCCTTCTTGCATCTACAATAGAAATAGCTGTGGAGACCGGTGCTTTTATTAAATCGCAGCGTAATGTCCTCTCTGCCGGTGATATACAATCCAAAGGGATCCATGATTATGTGACACGGGTAGATAAGGAATCGGAGCGGATGCTGGTAAAATATTTGTCGGCGTTGCTTCCGGACAGTGGTTTTCTGACAGAAGAAAAAACCACAAAGCAGCAAAAAATGCCCTATACATGGATCATAGATCCTTTGGATGGTACTACCAATTTTATTCATGGGAGTCCTCCTTACGCTGTGAGCATCGCTTTGCAGCATGATGATGAAACCGTGCTGGGGGTGGTATATGAGATCACCATGAATGAGGTATTTGCTGTTGCCAATGAGGAGGTTCCTACATTAAACGGAAAAGAGATTAAGGTAAGTAACGTAACTTTCCTGGGTGATGTTCTCATGGCTACAGGATTTCCATTCATTAACTTTGAAAGGATTGATTCGTATATGGAAGTGCTTAAAAGGCTCATGGTAGAAACGCAGGGGGTGAGGCGTCTTGGTTCGGCTGCTACCGACTTGGCTTATGTGGCTTGCGGAAGGTATGATGGTTTCTATGAGTATAACCTGAATCCTTGGGACGTGGCTGCCGGAGCCCTGCTGGTCAAAAAGGCCGGAGGGATCGTACAGGATTTCAGAGGTGGAGATGATTACCTGTTTGGCCGGGAGATCATTGCAGCGACAAACGGAGTGTTTGAAGATATTGCCCGCATCATCAGAGAGTATCTCGGAAGCTGATGAAAGTACTGTTTTCATATCTGGTTTATGGTTTTTTGTGGGCGGTAGCCTGGTTGCCTACTCCGGTGCATTATTTTTTTTCGGATTTTCTTTATCTTATGGTTTATCGTGTGATCGGATATAGGAAATCTGTGGTACGTAAGAACCTTATCAATGCTTTCCCGGAAAAAAGTGAGAAGGAAAGGAAAGAGATCGAACGGAAATTTTACAGGCATCTCTGTGACCTGATCGTCGAGGAGGTCCGGATGATCCATATTTCCACCCGGGAGCTGCAACGGAGAGTGGAGTTTTCAGATTATGATTATCAGCGATTTGAAGAATTGAACAGAAAGAAAATCCATTGTATCATTGCTTCTGCCCATTATGGAAATTGGGAGTGGGCCAATTCTTTTACTGCTGCCACTTCTTATTATGTGATGGCTGTCTATAAACCATTGCATGACAAGGTAATCGAAAAATTATTATCCAAAGCCCGTACCCGGTGGCTGGACGAGGTGGTGCCCATGAGTAAAGTGTACCGTAAAATACTTTCCTATCATCGGCAGGAACTTCCAGTGATGTCTTATTTTATTACAGATCAGTCGCCTTTGCCTTTCGAAACGGAATATTTTACCCGATTTTTGAACCAAGAGACGGCTGTTTTTATGGGGATTGAAAAAGTTGCGAGAAAGTTCGGTGATCCTGTTTTCTTTCTGGTGATGAAGAAAATAAAAAGAGGTTATTACAAACTTGAGTTTCATGATTGTTGTTTGGATCCTCGCAATGAAGAACCCTATACCATTACGGAAAAACATGTTAGGATGCTGGAGAAATTTATTCTTGAGAAGCCGGAATACTGGTTGTGGTCGCATCGAAGATGGAAGTACGGTATAAAAGATGTAAAAAAGAAGAAAGTAACGGTTTCCCCGTTATTAAAGGAAGGCATAAGGAATGGGTAGTTGTCTGTAGCAGTAGAAATCGATTATCTTTGGCTACATACAAATAATTGCATGACATGACGAAAGTTGCCATAGTGATATTGAACTGGAATGGTAAAACACTTCTGGAGAAATTTCTCCCCGTGGTTATTGAGAATTCGGGAGTGGAGGATACTGAGATCATTGTGGCCGATAACGGATCAGAGGACGAGTCGGTGGCTTTTGTCAAAGATAAGTTCCCGGAAGTCAGTATCATTGAACTGGGGAAAAATTATGGATTTGCCGGTGGATACAACCGGGCGTTGCAGCAGGTAGAAGCTGAATATTATGTTTTATTGAACTCGGATGTGGAAGTGACCCCGGCATGGCTGAACCCGCTCACTGATTTCATGGACAAACACCCGAAAGTGGGGGCCTGCATGCCTAAGATTAAATCTTATAAGGAAAAGAAAAAATTTGAATATGCAGGGGCTGCCGGGGGATTTATCGACAAGTACGGTTATCCTTTTTGCCGGGGCCGAATATTTAATGCAATAGAAGAAGACCGGGGTCAGTATGATATTCCGATGCGTGTTTTTTGGGCCAGCGGAGCCTGTATGATGGTACGAGCAAATGCGTATCACGGACAAAGAGGATTGGATCCCGACTTTTTTGCGCACATGGAAGAGATTGATCTGTGCTGGCGTTTGCAGCGGGCCGGCTACGAGGTTTATGCCATTCCTGCCAGTGTTGTATTCCATGTGGGTGGTGCCTCACTGAATGAAGCCGATCCCCGGAAAACCTATTTGAATTTCCGGAATGATCTTTTTTTGCTTTTTAAAAATCTCCCTCAAAAAAGATTGTGGAAAGTATTGCTGATAAGGTTGATCTTGGATGGGGTGGCGGCATTGAAGTTCTTGGCGGGCTTACAGTTCAGACATCATCTGGCAATTTGGAAGGCTCATTTTTATTTTTGGGGACATAGGAGGATGTTGAGGGAAAAAAGGAAACTACTTGCCGGGTTGTCTGATGATCCGGTGTATGGTGTGTACAGAAAAAATATTGTGTACCGTTATTACATTAAAGGTATTCGTGCTTTTAGCGGGTTACAGGAAAAAGATTTTATCTGAAACCAAAAGACAATAAGATGACCTGATCTGGGTTATTCTTTATGTCAGCGGTTTATATGGTCTGGATGAAGGAATGAATAATTTTAGGAAAATTATAGTGTTGGTCATTTTTGTTATGGGAAGTATTCTGCTTTCCTGTAATAAAGAAAATTTTTTAATCGCTCCGGATGTTCAGCTACGTTTTTCAACTGATACGGTTTTTTTTGATACTATTTTTACAACCATAGGTTCGACCACCCGATTTTTTACTGTACATAACCCCTATGATAAACCTTTAAAGATAGCCTCTGTACGATTAGGCAGGGGTGCTTCTTCACCTTACAGGCTGAATGTTGATGGAATAGCCGGGAAGGAGGTTGAGGATCTTGAAATAAATCCCCGTGACAGTTTGTATGTGTTTGTAGAAGTGACTATTAATCCGGTGGGGGGCAATATGCCTTTGCTCGTCCGGGATTCGGTAGTGTTCAGAGTGAACAGTAAAGAGCAGGATGTAGATCTTGTAGCATGGGGCCAGGATGTGCATCTGGTGGACGGTCAGGTTCTACAGACTCAAACCTGGAGAAATGACAAACCGTATCTGATCATTCATTCCGTATTGGTAGATACGTCCCACACGCTGATTATAGAACCGGGTGTAAAAATCTATAGCCATTTCAACTCAACAATATATGTCGGGGGGACTTTGGTCGTTCAGGGGACGAGGGAAGATCCTGTAGTGTTTTCAGGTGACCGGTTGGAAGAGATGTATGAAAATATTCCGGGACAGTGGAGCGGTATTTATTTTTTGAACGGGAGTGAACACAATGTGATAGATTATGCCGTTATTAAAAACGGGATCTATGGTGTTCATTTGGGCAATTTATACTCGGCCGATTCTTTCCCCGATATTCATATCCGCAATACGATAATAAAGCACATGAATTTTGCCGGCATTTCCAGTGTGGGTGCCCGGATACAGGCCGAGAACTGTGTTATTGCCAATTGTGGTTCATATGCATTATTGCTTACTACCGGCGGGGACTACCGTTTTGTTCATTGTACTATAGCTAATTATTGGGATTGGTCAAATCGCACAAACCCTTCCCTGTTGCTAACCAATTACTATTATATGAGTGATACCGCCAAAGTGTTCACGGGTGATTTGTTGCGGGCTGATTTTCTGAATATGATCATCTACGGGAATAAGGAATCGGAAGTGGGATTATCTTCTTATGCGGATGAGGTGAGTTTTCAATATCTTTTTGACCATTGTCTGATGAAAGTGAAGTACCCGGAAGGCTTTGGCGATACAATTCATTATCATAATATTTATTTGAATGAGGATCCCGGCTTTGTTTCGGTGAATGACTTTGATTTTCAACTAGATTCCCTTGCTTTTGCCCGTGACAAGGGGGGGCTGCAGATCGGATTAACTGTTCCTGAGGATCTTCTCGGACATGACCGGACAGCAGACGGACATCCTGACCTCGGAGCCTATGAGTGGTTTGATTCAACAGATTCAAGGTGAATAGAAGAATTCTGATAATATTGCTCTTTTTCCCGGCATTTATAGTCCGAGAACCTGGTTATTCACAATCGCGTGAATCTGTTGTTATGTTTTTCAATACGGAGAATTATTTTGATCCCTTTGATGATTCACTGAAACTGGATAATGAATTCACCCCGGAGGGTTCAATGCATTGGACATGGAAACGTTTCCAGCAAAAAGCCAACCATCTGTATAAGGTTTTTATGGCGGCAGGAGAGTGGGATCCACCTGATTTGATAGGACTGGCTGAAGTAGAGAATTACTGGGTGTTGCATTATCTGATCAAAGAAACGCCGTTTGGGAAGTTTGATTATGGTATCGTTCATTATGAATCTCCTGACAGGAGGGGGATAGATGTGGCGTTGCTCTACCGGAAGAAACATGTAAGAGTGCTTTCCTCCCGGGTTGTTCCGGTGTTTTTCCCGGATCATCCGGAAAAGAAAACCCGGGATATTCTTTCCGTTTTGTTGGTATCAAGAGGTGATACTCTGTCCTGTTTTGTAAACCACTGGCCTTCGCGACGTGGTGGATATCTTGAAAGTGAACCATATCGTTTGCAGGCTGCCAGGTCTCTCAAACAGGCCGTTGATTCCGTCAGGAACGTTGAACCGTTGCGGAAGATACTGATTATGGGAGATTTTAATGACGAACCCTCCGATTCGTCTCTTTTGCTAATTAAAAGCAAGGAGAATCTGATCAATTTTATGGAACCCATGTTTCAAAAAAAAGATGGTACGTTGTATTTTGGCCGGCAGTGGTGGATGTTTGATCAATTTCTTGTATCCAAGAATCTGGCTGAATCAGTAAAGGAAGTGCAGATATTCAGACCTGCGTTTCTGTTGGACAGGGATAAAGGAGAAATACCTCTTCGTACCTATTCAGGTATGCGCTATTTCGGAGGGTTCAGTGATCATCTACCGGTGTTGCTGAAATTGAGTGTTAAGTAGTCTCAGTTTCATTTTCCAATAGATTGTTTTTCACTTCCAGCCCCATTTTTCCGGCTTGTTCTATCATAAACAGGTATGCTTCCTTTCTGTCATTCCGAATGGTGCCTTCCAAGATGGCTTCCTTGATCGCATCTTTCAGCACCCCGATGGTTTTAGAGGGAGGGATATCAAATGTCTTCATAATGTCTTCTCCTGTAACGGGAGGCTGAAAATTACGGACTGCGTCTTTTTCTTCGATTGTTCTAATCTTTTCCCTGACAATTTTGAAGTTTTCCAGATGCCTTTTGACTTTTTTCTCGTTTTTGGAAGTAATGTCTGCCTCAGACAGGCTCATCAGGTCTTCTATGTCATCGCCGGCTTCAAACAACAATCGGCGAACAGCCGAGTCGGTAACTTCATTGGTGGCGAGGGCAATAGGCCGAAGATGTAATGCTACTAATTTCTGGACATATTTCATCCTGTCATTCATTGGTAGCTTCAGCCTCCTGAATATTTTGGGGACTATTTTGGATCCGATATAATCATGACCATGAAAAGTCCAGCCCTGACCCTGGATAAATTTCTTGGTTTCCGGTTTGGCTACGTCATGTAACAGGGCTGCCCAGCGTAGCCAGAGGTTATCGGTTTTCCGGCTGATATTGTCCAGTACCTGAATGGTGTGCAGGAATACATCTTTATGTTGAATCCCTTTGCGGGTTTCCACTCCTTTCATGGCATCCAGCTCCGGGAGAATCTCTTTAAGCAATTCTGACTTATCAAGCAAGAGAAATCCCGTGGATGGTTTGTCGGCCATCATGATCTTGTTCAGTTCGATTACGATTCTTTCCATACTGACAATCCGTATCCTTTCATGGTTTCGTTTCATAGCTTTAAAAACGTCCGGAGCAATTCGAAAGTGCAATTGGGTTGCAAAACGGATGGCACGCAACATCCTTAGCGGATCGTCGGAAAATGTGATATCAGGATCCAGAGGCGTCCTGATGATTTTGTTTTTCAAATCTTTCATTCCATTAAAAGGATCAATAAACTGTCCGTATGAATCAGGATGCAGGGCAAAGGCCATAGCGTTGATGGTGAAATCCCGTCTTTTCTGGTCATCTTCCAATGAACCGTCTTCCACCACAGGTTTGCGGGAATCTTTCCGATAGGATTCCTTCCGTGCTCCCACAAAATCGATTTCCATATTTTTGTAGTGAAACATGGCTGTGCCAAAATTTCTGAAGATACTGACTTTGGGCCGCGGAGTCAGCTTGCTGGCTGTTTCACGGGCTACTTTAATACCTTTTCCTACAACCACAATATCTATATCCATGGAGGGGTTATCCCGTTTAAGTAAGCAATCTCTTACAAAGCCTCCAACCACATAAGCTTGAACATTAAGTTTTTTACTGACATCCGATATGATCCTGAAAAGAGGGAGATTAAGGCAAGGCGACGGAGAGGGGAAAGTGAGTGTATTTTTTTGTGTCATATTTTTATCAAAGGTTCAAATACTTTTGTAAAATAATCATGTAAAATTACAATAAACTTATCGTTTCTATAAATAAATGGATTAACTTTGCGCCTGATTTGTAAATGGCATGTATTTTGATTTATTCCAAATTAAAATAATAAACAAAAAAATAAGAAAATGGCAGAAAATTTGACAGTTGAAACATTTAAAGAAAAGGTTTTTGATTATACAAAAGATCAGGAATGGAATTTTAAAGGAGACAAACCCTGTATCATAGATTTTTGGGCTGAATGGTGTCAACCTTGTAAGATGATCGCTCCGGTAATTGATGAATTATCGGAGGAATATGAAGGAAAAGTAAATTTTTATAAAGTGGACACGGAAGCTCAGCAGGAACTGGCAGCAGTTTTTGGCATCCGAAGTATTCCTTCGTTGTTGTTTTGTCCCAAGAATGATGCCCCGCAGATGGCACTGGGAGCAATTCCGAAAGAAACTTTCTACAAAGCTATTAAAGAGGTTTTAAAAGTAGAAAAAGAAAAGCAAGAAGCGTAGCAAAAAAAGGATTATTTCAAAGAAGGAGGGGAGACCCTCCTTTTTTTATGACCTTTCATTACCCTTCGTGGGGAGGGAGAGATTGTTAAAATATAATTTTCCCAGAATTTATTAGTTGATATTTATTGTCCGTTAAAAATATAATTTTTATTTTTGTATGGATTTACGGGGGTGCCTTATTTCCAGGCTGAGATCAAACCCTTTGAACCTGATCCGGGTAATGCCGGCGCAGGGAGTTTGACCTTATTCCCCACATGTTTAATAATAAAAGAAGACATCATGAAAAAGGTTGTTTTCCTGTTGTTATTTTGTGTATGGGGCCCTTATGTCTTTTCCCAGATTAGGCTTGCCGGCCGGGTTACGGATGAGAACGGTAAGCCGATGCAAGGGGCCAATGTGATTTTGAAGGGAACTTACCATGGGGTCGTTACTGATGATGCGGGCAATTTTCTGTTTCCAAAATTACCGGTAGGGAAATATTTTCTAAAGGTCAGTTTCATTGGCTATGAGACGTTGCAGAAACAAATAAATATGACAAATGATACTGTCATCTTCGTTTTTCTTAAGCCTTCTGCCATTTTGACAGATGAGGTGGTGGTGTCGGGAGTAAGGGCTTCGGCCGAAACGCCGGTTACCTATATAAATATTTCCAGGGAGAAGATTGAAGAAAAAAACCTTGGACAAGATATTCCCTATTTGATTAAAACAGTGCCGTCGGTTGTGGTAACTTCGGATGCAGGTGCCGGGGTTGGGTATACTTCTTTTCGGATTCGTGGAACTGACTTGACACGCATTAATGTGACTATGAACGGTATCCCCTTGAATGACAGTGAGAGTCACGGAGTTTGGTGGGTGGATATGCCAGATATTGCTTCTTCGGTGGCTGATGTACAAGTACAAAGAGGAGTTGGAACTTCAACCAACGGGGCGGGTGCTTTTGGTGCCAGCGTGAATATCCGGACCTTTGCCCTGGAGCTGAAACCCTATGCTGATCTATTTTCGTCGGCCGGTTCCTATAACACCTTCAGGAACACTTTGAAGATAGGTACAGGACTGATCAAAGACCGGTTTGCTTTTGATGCACGGGTGTCAAAGATAATATCAGATGGGTATATTGACCGGGCTTTTTCCAACTTGCAGTCCAAGGCTCTGACAAGTACCTGGTATAGCAGGAAAAAGGATATCATTCGCATGGCGATCATGACGGGCTATGAAAAAACTTACCAGGCATGGGATGGTGTTCCGAAAAATATGCTACAGACCAACCGCCGTTACAATGGCATTGGCCAATATACCGATGAGTACGGAAATATCAGGTATTATGACAATGAAACGGATAATTACTGGCAGGATCATTATCAGTTGTTTTACTCCAAAGAGTTTTCTTCATCTGTATATTTAAATCTGGCAGCCCATTACACCAAAGGAAAAGGGTATTATGAACAATACAAGGAAGATCAGAATTTCAAAGATTATCTATTAAAGGATGTGATCGTTGGAAATGATACAATAACGACAACAGATATGATTCGCCAAAAGTGGTTGGATAATGACTTTTACGGGGTGATATACAATTTGAAACTGAAAAAGAAAAAGTGGAATATGAATGTAGGAGGTGCGTGGAACAAATATGATGGTAGCCACTTTGGGAAAGTGATATGGGCCAGGTATTTCAGCAATGGGGAGAAAGATCATCGGTGGTACGATAACTTAGGGACAAAAACAGATTTTAACATTTACGGAAAGACCAACTTAAGTTTGTTTCCGGCGGTGAGGTTATACATGGATATGCAGGTGAGGCGAATCGATTATCGTATGGAAGGTCTGGATGATGATCAGCGTGATCTGAAACAGAAACATCAGTATTTTTTCTTTAATCCGAAAGGGGGACTTGCCTGGAAGATATCTGAGATGGTTTCTCTGTATGGATCATATGCCATAGCTCATCGTGAGCCCAGTCGGTATGATTTCAAAGAAGCCCCGGCCGGAGGACCTGCACCCAAACCGGAAATTCTGAAAGACCTCGAAGTGGGAGCAAAAATGCTGGAAGGCCCGGTAATTATTCATGCGAACATGTATTATATGGATTATAAAGATCAGCTTGTTATGACCGGCAAGATAAATGATGTCGGGGTTCCCATAATGACTAATGTCCCAAAAAGTTATCGTCTGGGGTTAGAGTTGCAAGCCATGACCAATCTTTCACAGAAGTTTTCCTGGGAAGGAAACCTGACCCTGAGCCGGAACCGGATTCTGAATTTTACGGAATATGTAGATGACTGGGATACCTGGACACAACGTTCCTTTTTTCTTGGAAAGACAGACCTTTCCTTTTCTCCCGGAGTGACCGCCAACAGTGTAGTCAGGATTCAGTTGATAAAACCGTTGGAATTACAGTGGATGGCCAGATTTGTGGGTAAACAGTACATAGATAATACTGCCAGTGAAGAACGAAAGCTGGATCCCTATTTTGTTAATGACCTTCTCTTCACACTAAACATAAAAACGAAGATGTTCAGGATATTTCGCATCACGGCCATGATCAATAATCTGTTGAATACAAAATATGAAACAAATGCATGGGTGTACCAATATTATGAGGGCAATGAGCATAAAGTAATGGATGGATATTTTCCACAGGCCGGCATTCATTTTATGGCAGGGATCAATCTTCGGTTCTAAAAGGGACTTTATTGCAAACACTTTTCAGAAAGTGTTGATTGGTTATGAGATAGTACATGGGAGAGCGAACCGAGCAAAGCGAGCTCACGAACAGTTTTACTGTGAGTAACCGGTTACATGGGTGAAGAAAATTTTTATTTTCTTCATTATTAATAAAATAAAAAACAGATGAAATTTCCCTTTAATTTTTTTATCAAATGTTGTAACATAATTTAAAAAAAATCGTTACTTTTATTGAGGGTAATATTATAGAACACTATTCTTCGTTGAGCCAAAGTTTGGTAAGTTAAATTTTAGGTTTGTAAGACATGACGCATATGGGGAGGGCCGGTTTTCCGGCCCTCTTTTTTTATGTGGTAATGAGGCAATGAACAATTATTTAATCAAAAGAATTTTTCAATGCATCCGCCCGGTTGACGCTGTTCGGACGGAATGTCTCTAAGATGATTCGTTTTAAGAAATTTCTTTAATAACAAGATACTGTCTAAGAAAAAAAGAGTAATTTACCCTCGTTATGATTTTGGTAGTTGATAGTGGATCAACAAAAACGGAATGGGCCCTGGCCAAGCATCCGGGAGATATTATTTTTTTGCGGACTGCTGGTTTTAATCCGTATTTTGATCGTCAGGTGTGTTGGCGGGAGGAAATAGAGGAGTGGCTGAACAGGGGATCACTATCCGAAAAGATAGAGATGGTTTATTATTATGGGGCAGGGTGTGATATGGAAATTCACAGGAAACAGGTTGAAAAGGTTCTTCGGGAAATATTGCCGTCAGCAGAAATAACTGTGGATGATGATATGACCGGGGCTGCTAAAGCTCTGTTTCACGATGAGCAAGGTGTAGCTTTAATCCTGGGAACGGGTACAAACGCCGGGTTATGGGGTGGAAAATCTTTTATTCAAAGAAGTATTCCCTTGGGATATTTACTGGGCGACCATGGCAGTGGTGCAGTACTAGGTTTCCGCCTTGTTAAAGCTTGGCTTGACCATGAGTTATCTTGGGAAATAAGCAAAGCATTTTCGGATCAATATAATATCAATATCCGGACACTGAAGGAAGAATTATATCTGAAAGGGAAACCCAACTATTATCTGGCTGGTTTTTCACCTTTTTTGATGAAATATCATTCTGACAAAACAATAAAGTTTATTATAGAAGATGAGTTTGAGAAACTGTTTGAAATCCAAATTAAACCATTGTTATCTTCTCCTGATGATAAGATAAGATGTACCGGTTCGGTAGCCTATTATTTTCAGGATATATTATGTGCTGCAGCCCGGACACAGGGGATGAAGATTGATAAAATCCTACAGTATCCCTTGACAGACCTCGTTAGGTATCATATAAATTACCTGAAAACACATGATAATCCAGCAACAAAAACGTAAGCGTAGAGTAAAGAGCATAAAACTTAAAAATAGAATCATTAATCATACAACCAATCTTTATGAATAAACAGGAGATCAAACAATTTATCAGGACAATAGAGCTTTTCAGAGGCTTAAATGACAAGGAACTTGACATTGTAGCTGATGGGCTGGAAGTCATGAAGTATAAAGAAGGGGAATACCTGTTCAGGGAAAATGATCCCCGGGAGAATATTTATATCATTTATTCTGGGGAGGTAGAATTATTAAAATTTATTACCAACAGACAGGAGAAGAAACTGTTTTTTTTCCAGAAAGGGGATTTCCTCGGGGAGGGGTCCATTGCCGGTGATAGTGTGCATTCCACATCGGCCCGTACTACCGAAGACTCGGAGATACTTATTTTCAACCGGCATTATTTCTTTGAGCATGGGAAAACTGCCATTAAGATTTTTTGCAATATAATTCGTGTTATATCCCGTCGGATGAAATATTCCAATGCCCGGATTATGCATGCTGCGGCCCAGTATGTGTCCGGACTAAAAAGAAGAGAGCATGATCTCTTGGGAGAAAGGGATGTGCCTTATGAAAGTTTTTATGGGATACAGACCTTGCGGGCGATGGAAAATTTCAACATTACAGGGGTTCCCTTAAGTTTTTATCCTGTACTTATTGAATCATTGGCCATGGTTAAGATGGCGGCTGCCGAGGCCAATTATGAGCTTAGGCTATTAGAGGAACCTGTGCACAAAGCCATTGTACAGGCCTGTCGTGAGATTATCAAAGGGAAATATCATCAGTATTTTGTTGTGGATATGATCCAAGGTGGGGCGGGAACCTCTACGAATATGAATGCCAATGAAGTCATTGCCAACAGGGCTCTGGAGATTATGGGTTATAAAAAAGGAGATTATCAGTATTGTCATCCCAACAATCATGTGAACCTGTCGCAGTCAACGAATGATGCGTATCCTACGGCTGTAAAGCTGGCATTGATTTTTAACAATCAGAGTCTTATCGTTATATTGGAGGAGCTGGTGCAGGCATTTCGTAAAAAAGCTGAAGAGTTTAGCCGGGTGATCAAAATGGGAAGGACCCAGTTGCAGGACGCTGTACCTATGACACTGGGGCAGTCGTTTGAGGCTTATGCCGTTACTTTGGAAGAGGAGATCCAACGATTAAATGAGAACGTAGATCTCTTCTTAGAGATCAATATGGGAGGCACTGCCATAGGCACGGGGATCAATGCTGACCCGGATTATGCAAAAGTTGTTATCAGGCATCTTCGTAAAATTACCGGTTTGGAGGTGAAAACCGCCAAAAACTTAGTGGAAGCCACACAGGATACCGGAGCTTTTATTATGTATTCTTCAGCACTGAAAAGGCTTGCTATCAAATTGTCAAAAGTATCCAATGACTTACGACTGCTTTCTTCCGGTCCCAGGGCAGGCTTGAATGAGATTAACCTTCCGGCCATGCAACCCGGATCATCTATTATGCCGGGGAAGGTCAATCCTGTAATTCCGGAAGTGGTCAACCAAATTGCCTTTAAGGTGATCGGCAATGATCTTACCGTTAGCCTGGCCGGGGAGGCAGGACAGCTTGAACTAAATGTCATGGAACCGGTGATTGTTCAGTGTCTTTTCGAATCGCTCGAAATGTTAAAAAGTGGAATGAATACTTTACGAACACGCTGCGTGGAAGGAATCACAGCTAATGAAAAGCATTGCCGGGAGATGGTGCAAAACAGTATCGGCCTTGTGACAGCTCTGAATCCTTTGCTGGGGTATGAAACTTCTTCTATGCTGGCCAAGGAGGCTGCCGAAACCAATAAAAGTGTTTATGAGCTGGTACTGGAGAAAAAGCTTTTATCCAAAAAGAAACTGGATGAGTTATTGGCTCCTGAACATATGATCCAACCGCATAAGATGAAGAAACCAAAGAAATAGCAACCTTTATTCCCCTTCTTCTTCTTCTTCCATATTTTTCAGGATATCGCCAACTTCGTCGGAGGTTTTCCTGAGTTTCTTTTTGCAGAAACGTAACAGATAAGCGGCCCGTTTGACCTTTTCGGTGAGTTCGTCCACATCCGGTTCGTTGTTTTCTATCTCTCTCAGGATATCCTCGAGTTCTGAGATAGCTTCGGCATACGTCAGTTGTTTTTTTGTCATGGGATCAGATCTTTTCTTTTTTTTGCGTTAATGAAAAACGAAAACAGCTTCCTTTACCCGGTTTGCTTTCAATCTGTAATGTGCTGTGATGTAGTTCCAACAGTTCTTTACATATAATTAGTCCCAGCCCGGTACCTTGTTCTCCGGAGGTTCCTTTTCTGGTAAAATGGTACTCCAGGATAAAGAGTTTTTCTATTTCTTCTTTTGATATACCACATCCGGTATCACATATTGAGATGATTACCGTGTCGTTCTTTTGGTCACCCTTTATTTCAACAGATCCTCCCTTGCTGGTATATTTGATGGCATTATGTATCAGGTTCTGAAGAATGACTGTGATCATTGCCTCGTCGGCATAAACGATTATGTTATCTGCGGTAGGGACAGTAAGGGTGATTTCCTTTTTATCAGCCATGAATTTATAGGTGTCGACTACATCCTGGATAATTTTGTTTATTTCGACATAGGAGGGAACGAATTTGAAACGTCTTGTTTGGATTCTGGCCCATTGAAGGAGATTCTTAAGGAGAAAATGAACCTGTTTGGATGATTGATATATAAATTCACTGTGGCGTTTTATTTCTTTTCTGTTGAATTCCTGTATCTCTTCCGAAAGCAATCCTGCGAAACCGAGAAGAGCATTAAACGGATTGATCAAATCATGAGCCAGGATCATAAATAGCTTGTTTCTTACCTGATTCTCAAATTGTTGTTTTTCTTTTCTTTTTTTAAGTTCCAGGTTAATCTTTTCCAGTTTTTTGTTGGTTTCGAGCAATTGCCGGTGAGATCGCATCTTGATCAGATATACAAGAAATAAGGTGATCAGAATAATTAAGAAAAAGAAAAAAAGACCTTCGTGGAGGTATTTATAAAAAATGTTTTTTTGGAACTCCAGATCCCGGATATCATTGTTCCTTTTTAAATAATCCAGCTCCCTGATCTTGGATTCGGTATTATATCTGATGTCCAAAAGGCTTTTTACCTTTTGGAAATATTGATTTTGTATAGAATCCTTTGTTTTCAGATATTTGGTAAAATATTTGTAAGCTTTTTCGGATTTTTGTTCCTTTTCGTAATATTCGGAAAATCTCAGGAAAACATCTTTTTTTAATTTTATTTCATTTAATTCCGAAGCACACGAGTCTCCTTTCAGAAGAAATGTTTTAGCTTTATCTGTGTGTCCTGTTCTGAGATAACAGTGGGCCAGTTTAATGATCGATTTGCAGGCACAATCTCTGTTATTGGAAAACTTTGCAAGTTTTAAAATGTTTTTCAGGGTATTCTGTTCTTCCCGGCAGTTACCAGTTTTCTGCCATAGATCAGCTATGTAGAACAAGGTATTAATAATCCCGGAAGTATCATTTCCTTCCTTAAATACGGTTAAGCATTTATTATAATAATCCAGGGCAGATGTATAATTTTTTGTATTTTTCTCAAGATTTCCCTTAAAGATCAGTAAGGTAGTATTCCATTTTTTACTTTTAAACCGGGAGAAATATTTTTCGGCCAGATCCAGATAAAATCTGGCAGAATCATATTTCTCTAACATGTTGTAAGTTTCTCCGAGAAACAGGTAAATGCCGGCCAGATTTTGATTAAGACTTGTATCTTTCAGAATATTTTTACTTTTCAGGTAGTATTCAAGGGCCGTATTAGGCACATTGACGAATGAGTAACTGTTGCCTATTCTCATGTATGCCATGCTCATAGCCTTGATGTCTTTGGCCCTGGTCGCAAATTCCAATGAGATATAGGCATATCGCAAACTTAATGTTATGTTATTTTGATCCTGATATTGGATAGCCAACTTGTTGGCTATGTTAGATTTTTCTTTGTCTGAGAGATTATGACTAAGCGCCTTTTTCAGACTGTCAATAGTATGTGTCTGTCCGTAACCACTTATCGACTCAAGGGATATAAATAGCGACAATCCTATGACACAAATTTTTCTCATTTATTATTGTCATTCGCTTTGGGTAAGGTGAAGTAAAAGACTGTTCCTTTTCCCTTTCGGCTGGTTACACGTATATTTCCTCCGTTCTTTGCTACAAATTCTTTGCAAAGGATAAGTCCTAAGCCTGTACCTTTTTCATTTTGTGTTCCCTTGGTGGAGACGGCTGATTCAAGTGAGAATATTTTTTCCAGCCGGGTAGGATTAATGCCAATGCCGTTATCTTCTACCGAGACTTCGATAAATCCATTCTTTTCTTTAGCATCGACCTTGACATATCCATTGTTGTTGGTAAACTTGATAGCATTACTGACCAGGTTTCTGATTGTAGCACTTAACAATTCTCTGTCTGCATACACCAATATCTCCTTGTCAATGTGGTTAAGTAAGTGGATATTCTTTAGACGGGCATTTTCTTTGTAGAAAGAAAATATTTCATTGACAAGTTCAGGCAGGCATATGTTCTCAGGGTCGTAACTGAGCCTGCCGGTTTGTGTTTGTGTCCATTTTAATAAATTGCTTAGCAGGTTAAACAACCTCATAGTTGATTCTTTGATCAGGGAAGCATATTTTTTGATGTCTTCATCAGGCAACCTATCCAGGTCAGTGACCAGAAGTTCAGATAATCCTAATATAGGTTGAAAAGGATTTATCAGGTCGTGGGCTAGGATGGAGAAAAACTTATCTTTGGTTTGATTCAGTGTTTGAAGTTGTTTTTCTGTTTCGAACAATTTGATATTTGCTTCATGCAGGGATTGATTATGGCGTGCAACTTCGTTTCTCAAATTTTTCAATCGGCGGAATGAATATATGATAAAGATGATAAGAATAAATAATAGGATAGATAAAATACCAAACCCCAGCATTATGTGTTTCTCCTTTTTCAGTTTCAATTTCTTGATCAGTTGATCTTGCTTAAGTGTGCGTAACTGATATTCCATATTCTGGGAATCATAACTCTTTTGCAAAGACAGGATCTTGTCATAGGCATTCTTTTTCTGTGTTGTGTCCTGATAGGACGCAGCGATTTTAAGGTTCTTGTAGGCTTGTCCGTAATCCTTGTTTTCTTTATAGTATCGGGACAAGTTCAGGTGGTAATTTATTAATATCCTGGGGTTGTAGTAGTTTTTCAGAATCTGTTTTTCTCTTTGGAGGTAATTAAAGGCTTTAGCCGGTTTATGTATGTCGAGATACAATTGTGATAAACTGTTTAGTAAAAGGGTTATACTGAAAGTGTTCACAACTTTATTGGCAATGGAAAGGGCTTTTTGATAATTTGTCAATGCCCTGTTGTAATCTTTTTGCAGGTGATATATTTCTCCAATGTTCAAGTAGGCGTCGGCAATGGATTGTATATCTTTTATTTTCTTGTAATAATCCAGGGTTTTGTATCCCCAGTACAAAGCGCTGTTCCAATCTTTTTTCTTCTCGTAAAAAAGCATCATATTATTGTAGTTGGCTCCGAGATTTTTTGTGATGTCCAGTTCTTTTTTCAGTTCAATAGATTTTGTATTATAGTAAATAGCTTTATCATATTCATGAAAAGCCATATACATTATTGCGAGGTTTGTATAGGATGATGCTCTCTCTGTTAGGTCATCGAGATCTTCCCTGATTTTCAGAGATTGAATGATATAAAAAATAGCTTTTTCATAATTGTTCAGGAAATAGTACACGGTTCCGAGACGGTTGTAAGCTTCAGCAATAAGGTGTTTGTTCCCCAAACTGTCGGCCAGGGATAGCGCTTTTAACGCATACTCCATTCCGGAAGACAGGGAGAAGTCCAAATACATTTTTGAGATATTTGAAAAAAGAAACACTTTTTCTGAATCGGTAGCGGTGTTGACTTTTTGCAAAAGACTGTCTATACCGGAACTATTAGCATGAGTCATCTGCAATCCATATAGTGAAAGAAAAAAGATCAAAAATATTTTTTTCAGTGGATGTCTCATGCCGGTGTGAAGGCTATATCATCGTTACTTACGCAAAAATAATAAAAGAGTTTTGTTATGACTATTTTATGACTTTGCTTTTTATCTCTCCTTCAAAAAGTTTCGTGCTTAATATTTCGCCAGGCCGGATGCCTTCTGAATTTTTTATGGCATGCCCGTATCTCCTGGTTATGGAATATCCCCGGCGTAGAATATTAAGTGGGTCAAGATAGGCAAGGCTTTTATCAAAAATTGTCAGTTGATGGTCCTTATTGGAAAAAAATTGATTGATCAAAGAAGGTATTTCCCTGACAAACATGTCGGTTTTTTGATGGTGCCATGTCAGGTAACGGTCTGTATCCTGTTTTATGTTACTGACATACAGAGATAATTGATGTTTTTTCCCTTGAATGATTTTTTGGGATAGGTAATAAAATTTTTGTTTGGTGACATCCAGTTTTCTTGCATGACCGGAAAGCTTGTTCAAAAGCAGATTATTAAATTCATAGGTATCATTCCGGAGGTTATTGATATGTTTTGCTATTTGCTCTTCGGCAAGGTGAAAAATAATACCGGATGTATCAATAATTCTTTCTTCAAAATTCCTCACCCTGTCAAGGATAAATTCAGCCACTGCCGTAGGGGTTTTCAGGTTGGTATAAGCCACCAGGTCGGTTACCGTTTCATCTTTTTCATGTCCTATGCCGGTAAGTACCGGTAACGGAAACTGAGCGACATGTTCTGCTACTCTGTAATTGTCAAAATTACTCAGGTCTGCCTGAGATCCTCCTCCTCGTATAATGATTACAACATCAAACTCATCTTCTCTATCATAAATATCTTCCAGTGCCTGTATTAGTGTGTCTTCTGCCCCTGCTCCCTGCATGATTGACGGGAAAAGTACCAGGTTGAACTGATATCCCCAGGGGTTGTTGGTGATTTGGTGAACGAAGTCCTGATAACCTGCAGCCGTTTCCGAGGAAATGATCGCAATGTTCTGTGGCACCAATGGAAAGGAGAGGCGCCTGTTCATGTCCAGAATCCCTTCTTTCTGAAGACGCTCAATGATCTCTTTACGTTTCAGAACCATTTCACCGACGGTATAGGCAGGATCAATATCTTTGATGTTTAGCGAAAGTCCGAATACTTCGTGAAAGGAGATTTCTGCCTGCACGAGGACTTTCAGGCCGGGGGCAAGTGGTCTGCCGGCAGTGGTCTCGAAATAAGGTTTTAACATTCTAAAGGTAAAAGCCCAAATGGTTGCCCTTGCTTTTGCTGCAAGAAGATCACTGTCAGGTTTTTTTTCAATAAGCTCCAGATAACAGTGTCCGCTGGCATTGATTTTCATTTCGATAATCTCGGCAACAACCCACAGTGGATGCGGAAAATGTTCTTCAATGGTTTCCCTGATCCTGTGATTAAGTTCGGAAAGGGTCAGATGTTTTTTTGGTTCCACAGTTATTTGATTTTGACGATCCTGATGTTTGTCTTGGTATGGCCATTTGTGACCTGCATGATATATACACCTGAAATCAGAATGTTTTTCGTGGACATTTGAATGATTCTGATTCCTTGCTTTTCATTAGTGTAGTTTTTATCAAAGACTTTTCTTCCTGTCAGGTCAAAAAGTTGTATCCGGACAGGTGCAGGATCAATGGCTTTTACTATAACCATAAGATAATTGGAAAAAGGGTTTGGGTAAGCCAATATGGGAGAAGGGTGTTCGGAAAAATGCCGGATGAGATTTAATCGGGTATAGGCAATGAGATAATTGGGAACGCCATAACCTATGATATTGTCCGGGTTCAGATAATGATTTGCACTTTCGTGTACTGTCCGTATGATCTCCTGGGCTTTTGCTTTGGGGAAAGCCTGCCACAAGCAGGCTGTCAGTCCGGTGATCAAGGGAGTTGAATAAGAAGTTCCGTTGCCACGGACTACTGTGCCAAAAGAACTTTGTATTAATACTTTGATTCCCATAGCGCTTACATCCGGTTTCACACGGTTGTCAGAAGAAGGACCATAAGAGGTAAAAGAAGCCGGATGCCCTAATGAATCTACAGCCCCTACAGCCAGGATGCTGTCAGCGTCGGCCGGAGAGATAATGTAATGCCATGCTGTGTTCCCTTCATTGCCAGCGCTGACTATCACAATCATACCACGCCTGGCTGCCATGACTGCCGCTTTGGCTACTGTAGTTGTCTTTCCGTTCATGTCTTGATAGGAATAGCTTAATGCCGGATCATCGAAGACATAATATCCCAACGAAGAATGGATAATGTCTGATCCCACGCTGTCGGCAAACTCTGCCCCGGCAGTCCAGTATTCCTCCTCCACAGGGTATTCACTGTACACATCTTCAGTACGCAGCAACCAGTATTCAGCTCCGGGAGCAGATCCTCTTAGCTGTCCGGGAACAATACCCGCCAGGATGCTTAGGACATTCATCCCGTGTGGATGATCATCAAAAACCTGGGGGTTATGTTCGATAAAATCCCATGTTCCCTTGATCTGTCCGTTCGACCACAGGGAATCAAAGGCCGGAAGAATGTCAGTGTGATAAAAACCGGCATCCAGGATGGAAATGAGTATTCCTTTTCCGGTAAAACCCATGTCGTGAAGCGTATCCCCATGCAACATGCGAAGTTGAACAGGAAAGAAATAGCCTCTGGCAGGGCTTTTTTGACCGATCCATTTTATTTGTTTCGACTTGAAGGTGTGATCAGGCTTGACTAATTTTATATTCTTAACAAAAGATAACCTGGTAATTGTATCAATCAAAAGTGTGTCGCCTGTGTAGGCTGTAATCGTATTGAACCACTTCGACCGGCAGATAATTCTCATCCCCAGCGAACGTAGACTGTCAACATAAACCGGTGATACAGGCAGATCTTCGAATGTGACCGGGATGTGTTGGCGGGCACGTCGTTGCAGAGAACGGGATGATAAAAAAGCTTCCGGATGATCAATGCTGTAGGGGGTCCCTTTTTTATCGGAAAGAGCAATGGCGTATGTTCCTGGTTTTTGGCAAAATCCCGGCACGAAAATGAGAACAAACAACGAGTTTAAAAAAAATCTGAAGTTTGCATTCATAAGGATGGCCGGTTTTTGATGAGTATGTTATCTTTTTTGCAAAATATCTATGCCATATTTTTCCGGATCTTTAAAACGTCCTTTGTTTTTTATAAGTGAATCCAGCAAAGCATTTTGTTGCTTATCAAGTTCATCGGTATTTTCAGCAAAACCGTTTTTATAAAAAATGATTTGCTTTACTTTTCCTTCCTTGTTGAACATTTTCCATTCCCCATCACGGTTGTTTTGTTTGTAAAAACCGGAAACTTGTTTCTTTCCGGATGGATAAAACAGGATGAAAGAGCCATCCAGTTTGTTATGTTTATACCAAGCTTGCAATTTTAGTGTTCCTTCCTGAAAAAATTGTTCCCATTTTCCTTCCTTTTGACCTTTTGAGAACTCTAGGATCTCTGCCGTATCCCCATTGGCATAAAACTTAATACTCAGACCGTCTTTTATACCGTTTTTGTAATTCTCAACATACGATAAAAAATCTTCGTAAAAAGAATAGTATTTCCAGGTGCCCGTTTTTTGCTTTAGATAATAGCGGCCCTCGGCGGCTTTTTTCCCGTTTTGATAATAAAAAGTTACATCCACCGTATCATTGTCCGGATGATAAAACATAAGGGATTTTAATGTTCCATTGTCATAGTATCTTTTGAACTCGCCAACCGGTTTCCCGTTTTTAAAATAACCGCGATAAACGAGATGTCCTGCTGTATCTGTTTTTTCCCAATACCCCTGCTTTTTGCCATTTTTGTCAATTAGATTAAAGACTGTATCGGTTTTATTCGGGCTCTGTGCCCGAATAACAGTGAAAGGACAAAGAAGAAAAAAGAAAAGGCCGATATAAATAAAAATAATTTTCAATGGTTTTTGTT
>Ga0136651_10000113_pt1 | contig 37774 bp, 31 predicted proteins | sample Mar14236cmmetaG_FD_94867 | JGI IMG/M metagenome (GOLD analysis project Ga0136651, IMG submission 94867) | Marine hydrothermal vent microbial communities from Guaymas Basin, Gulf of California to study Microbial Dark Matter (Phase II) - Marker... ... | reverse complement strand
GGTTATATGATCGAAAGGATGTTGCATAACGTATTGCATCGTCACGGAATCCGAAAAAAAGTGGTTACCCTGGTCACCGAAGTGGTAGTGGATCCGGTAGACAGAGCATTTCAACAGCCCGAGAAAAGAATAGGTAAGATATATTCCCGAGAGGAAGCAGAACGGTTGACCCGGGAAAAGAGCTGGATATTTAAGGAAGAGATTAAGGAAGATCTGTCCGGATGCAGGCGTGTGGTACCTTCTCCCCAACCCAAAAGAGTCCTGAATGCAGAGATCGTGGAAGAACTGGCTCGCCGGGGACATATTGTTATTGCCGCCGGTGGTGGCGGAATCCCTGTCTATTTTGACGAAGAAGGGATGGTGCGCCCTTGTGAGGCCGTAATTGATAAAGACCTGGCCTCCTCTTTGCTGGCATCCACTATCAGTGCAGATGAGTTTTATATACTTACCGATGTCCCCTATGTGTTTCTGAATTACAAACAGAAAAATCAGCAAATAGTGGAATTTCTTGACCGGGCTGACAGTCTTCGCTATCTGGAACAGGGCATGTTCGGAGAAGGAAATATGGCTCCCAAAATATTGGCGGCAGTGAAATTTGTGGAAAACGGGGGTGAAAAAAGTGTAATTACCGAAGGTACCAAACTGGAAGATAAAAAGTTTGGAACAAAGATTACTTTGCACTATGATGATAAACATTAAAAATATGTAAATAATGAAAACAAATTTGAAAAACCGTAGTTTTTTAAAATTGATGGATTTTACTCCGGATGAAATTCTGGATATATTAGATTTATCGGCCAAATTGAAAAAAGCCAAGAAAGAAGGGCACGAAAAACAATATCTCAAGGGAAAGAATATAGTCCTGATTTTTGAAAAAACTTCTACCCGCACACGATGTGCCTTTGAAGTTGCTGCCTATGATCAGGGAGCAAACGTTACAATCCTGGACCCGTCGGGCTCACAGATAGGCCATAAGGAGTCGATTCGCGATACGGCCAGGGTGCTGGGCCGGATGTATGATGGCATTGAATACCGTGGTTTTGAACAGGAACGGGTAGAACTTCTGGCTGAATATTCCGGTGTGCCCGTATGGAACGGCTTGACAAACGAGTTTCATCCGACACAGGTGCTGGCAGATTTCCTGACCATGCAGGAGCATAGCGGGAAGCCATTGAATGATTTGGCATTTTGTTACCTGGGGGATGCCAGAAATAACATGGGAAATTCATTGATGATCGGCGCTGCTCTGATGGGTATGGATTTTAGGGCTGCCGCTCCGGCGGCTGTTCAACCACAGGAAGCTCTGGTAGCCCAAGCCCGTAAGATCGCAGTCAGGACAGACGCTTCCATTACCATTACTGATGATGTCAAAACTGCTGTTAAAGGAGTTGATTTCCTGTTTACCGATGTCTGGGTGTCCATGGGTGAGCCCTCGGAGGTATGGGAAGAACGTATTAAATTGCTTAAACCCTATCAGATCAACCGGCAGGTGATGGAGATGACCGGCAATCCGGAAGTGAAATTCATGCATTGTCTTCCTTCCTATCATAACCTGGAAACAGCCGTTGGTAAAAAGATCCATGAGCAGTTTGGTCTGAAAGAAATGGAAGTTGCTGAAGAAGTGTTCGAATCAAAAGCCTCCGTGGTCTTTGATGAAGCCGAGAATCGTCTTCATACTATCAAAGCCGTTATGGTGGCGACGCTGGGAGAAGGGATGGGATGACAAGTATGTTTGCCTGACGGCAGTCAGGAACAACAATTGGTGAACGATGTTCTTCGCTGCATTTGCTGTCATGTAATGGTCATGTGTTTGCCTTGCGAACGAAATCAGATATTCATTCAGGTCTAAAATAGTTGCTACGTGACGAAATTTATTGCTATTTTTACGCAAGAGAAACTTGCTAATTTCGTGTGCAAAGCACACTGATTTCAATTAATTACGCATCTCCGCCCGGAAGAACATCCGTTACTGCCTGTCGGTAGGTGGGCGGACAGGTGAAGACTGACGATATCTTTCTCAGAACAGTTCTTTAAAAAAATAAAACGTCATAATAAACGAGGCGATCAGTTTCAGACCTATTCCCATGAAAAATCCCAGTAAAGACCCCAGACCGGCTTTGAATGATTGATTGAAAGAAGCCCCGTGGATACTTTCCCCAACAATGGCACCGAACAACGGACCAAGAATAATGCCGATGGGAGGAAAAAAGAATATCCCGATGATCATGCCTACAGTAGCTCCCCATATACCGGCCTTGCTGCCTCCGGTCTTTTTGGTTCCCCAGACGGGCACAATATAATCCAGGATGGTTACTGTAAATGCCAGTGCTGCCATACCAAGCAGGAAAGAAACAGAGAAATGACCAAAGCGTGAAAACTGCAGGAAAAGTAATCCGATAAAGCTGATGGGCGGACCGGGGAGGATAGGGACAATACAACCTGCCAGTCCGATAATCATGAGGATAATGCCTAAGCCTGCCAGTATATAATCAATCATAAAATTTTATTTTCCGGGGTGTTGCAAAGGTGAAGTATTCTTTTTGCCTACATTATGTGGATGATGCAGTGAACATGACAAACAACCGGGATTTTCTCCCCGGGCTGTTCTGACGAAGAACCTCACAAGCCTGGATACGGCAACACCCAATGCTGCTGCTATTATTATGTATGTTAATATATTTTGAATCATCTTATTTAATTACATGAAAAATTTTCCTGCTACTTGCACAAAAAATGCCAATAACCATGCCAGAGTGGTTGTATAAGTTACTGCCAGAGCAGCCCATTTCCAACTTCCCGATTCCTTGGCGATGGTTGTTACCGTGGCTATACATGGAAAATAGACTAATACAAATATTATGAAGCTGAGGGCAGTAATCTTATTAAAAACTACTTGACCTGCTTTGGGGCCTTCACTAAATTTATCTTCTTTCAACCGTTGTGCCAACAGCTCGGAAGAGGTCCCGCTTTTATTGGGGCTTTGATAGAGTACCCCCATGGTACTGACGATTACTTCTTTGGCTGTTATGCCGGTCAGGATACTTACACTCATTCTCCAGTCAAAACCCAACGGCTTGAAAATTGGGGTGATGGCTTTTCCTATTTTCCCGATATAACTATTTTCCAAAGCATAAACTTCTTTTTCTTTTTTAAGAATCTGGATCTTCTGACGTAAGTCTTGTTTTTGAATTATTGGAGCATTCCCGGTGGATTTTTGTTCGATTATTGTTTCAAGTTTGCTAATGGCCTTATCATATGGAGTATCATTCCCCGGTCTTGGAAAATAAGTGAGTGCCCACACCAGAATTACTGCTACCAAAATGACCGTCCCCATTTTTTTAAGATATTCTTCTCCTTTATTCCACATATGTTTCAGGGTAGTGCGAAGGGTTGGCATGCGATAAGGGGGCAGTTCCATGACAAAAGGCGCTTCATCTTTGGAAAAAAGGACCTTTTTGAATATTTTGGCCACAAGAGCTGCAAGGATGATCCCGGTCAGATAAATACCCGTAAGCAACAATGCAGCATGTCTTGGGAAGAAGGCAGAGATCAGCAGAATATAAATCGGCAAACGGGCACTGCAGGACATCAGTGGATTGATCAACATGGTAAGCAGGCGGTTGTTTCTGTTGGGAATGGTACGGGTAGCCATAATAGCCGGGACATTGCATCCAAAACCCAACAGGAGGGGGATAAACGACTGGCCGTGTAGTCCGATTTTATGCATTAGTTTATCCATAATGAAAGCAGCCCGTGCCATATATCCTGAGTCTTCCATGAAAGAAATAAAGAAAAACAAAATTAAGATGTTAGGAAGAAAAACGATGACACTTCCAATTCCACCGATAATGCCGTTTACGATCAGTTCCTTGAGAGAACCGGCAGGGAGGAGAAAGTCGAGAAGATTTGAGAACAACAGAACCAAATCATTTAACCAGTCGACCGGATATTTCCCTATTTCGAAAGTCGTGAAGAAAGTTATGAAAAGAAAAAGAAAAAAAAGCGGATATCCCCAGAAGCGGTGGGTTAGTACCGTATCAATCTGTTCAGTCCTTTCTCTGCGGTTCCTGGGACCTTTTACCAAAGTTTCCTTCAAAGCCCCGGAAATAAATCCATACCGGGCTTCTGTGACTAATGTTTCTGAAGATTCATGGTACAAACTTTCCAGCCGTTCTATTTCCTTTTCGGTAGCTTCCTTAATCTTGTTATAATTATCCCATGCCGAAAGAGAAAAGTTGGCCGATTTATCCTTTTCCAGAAGCTTGATGGCATAAAATCGTGAAGAAATGCGTATCGTGAGCTTTTTGTTTTCCAAGATCAGATCCTGCAGGGTTCTTAATGAATCTTCTATCTCCTTACCTAAGTTAATGTGAACGTGACGGGTAATAGGCTCCCTGTTTTCGTATACATCGATAACTTTTTCAAAAAGCTTGTAGATCCCTTTACCACGGGTAGAGACAGTAGGAACAATGGGTATCCCTAAAAGTTGTCCTAATGCCTTGTTGTCAAGCCGGTCTCTTTTTTTCAGAATATCATCGTACATATTCAATGCCATGACAATTCGCAGGTCCATGTCTATAAGTTGGGTGGTGAGGTATAGATTCCGCTCAAGGTTGGAAGCATCTATTACATTAATGACTATGTCCGGTAATTCTCCAAGCAGATATTTTCGTACATAAAGTTCTTCGGGGCTAATAGCCGATAGTGAGTATGTCCCCGGAAGATCGACCAGGTTTAGGGTATAGCCGTTAAACTCGAAAGTGGCTTTCTTTGATTCAATGGTAACCCCGCCATAGTTGCCTACATGTTCCTTGGAACGGGAGACTTGGTTGAACATTGTCGTTTTACCGCAATTGGGGTTGCCCACCAAAGCGATGTTTATGGTCTTTCCCCTTTCCAGGGCTTTTTCCCGGAGCACTTCTTCGGTAATCACTCCGTTGAACTTGTTCCTGGCTAATTTGCGGGCTTCTTCTTTGGTAACGACTTCGATCAGGATGGCTTCACTGCGTCGTAGGGAAACGGAATATCCCATGATGGAGTATTCTATGGGATCTTTTAAAGGCGCATTTCGTACCACTTGTATTTTTTGCCCTTTGACGAAACCCATTTCCCCCATTCTCTTGCGGAATGATTCACGGCCCATGACTTTGGCAATGAATGCTGTCTCGTTAGTATGTAACTCGGAAAGCCTCAATGTAACCCACGTTTATGTTTAATCTTGCATAATATTACAGTGCTATAAAAATTATGCAAACTTACAGTTAGCATGGGAAAAAAGCAATACCCATTTATAGGGATTGTTTAATAAGAAAACCTGTAAAAAATGTTGGCTGTATCTGCTATTGCAGAAACCAGCTGCAAGATTCAAAATAATAAACAGCCGGGTTTGATATATTCATACAGACATGAATCAGCACGCAACATATGGAAATGTCGTATAAAAAAGTAGTATTACAGATATTATTGAGTTAGGTAGAGATTATTCTTTGTTTTCACCAAGATCTTCAAATTCAACATTGGTAAAGTCTTCTGCAATGGATTCTTTGGCAGGAATAGCTGACTCTTCTTCAGCAACAGCGGTTGCTTCTTTTGCCTTTTGTTCCCCTTTTTCTTCTTTAAGCTCAGGTTGTTCATTCCGGACATATTCCAAAACCTTACTTAGTCCATTCATGAAACCGTCAAAGTCTTCCCTGTAAAGAAAAATTTTGTGCTTTTCATAAAATGGTTTGCCTTCTTTCCCGAAACGTTTCTTACTCTCGGTGATGGTTAGGTAATACTCATTTTTCCGGGTAGACTTTACGTCAAAAAAATAGGTCCTCTTCCCTGCACGGACAGTAACGGAGAAAATCTCGTCTCTTCCGTTTTTTCCCTGGTTTTCATTTTTTTCAATTTCTTCTTTCATCATTCTTCAATTTAAGGTTTCCTGGTTTTGGTTAAATGTTTTTAGATGGTCAAATGTAAAAAAATATTTTTAAAATATTTAAATGTTTACTGTTAAAGATATTTCAGACGAATAGTTTAGAATGTTTTGCAGGTTCGTAGAATGGGTGTGAATATAAGAATTTAATGTATCAACCGATAAAATCTTTACATTTGTACCTTAATTTATGATAGAATAAAAATAAATATGTTGAGCAGGAGACTCATTCGGATAAAGGTATTACAGGTACTATATGCTTATTCAAAAAAATCTTACAGTACTATTAAACAGGCAGAAAAAGAGCTGAAAACATCTCTTGAACGTGCATATTCCCTGTTTTTTATGATCATTTTGCTTTTAAGGGAAGTGTCTGACTATGCCGAAGAAAGAATCCGGCTGGGTAAGGAAAAGAAAATGCCAACCTGGGAAGATCTGCACCCCAATACACGTTTTATTGAAAACCGTTTGATTAGGGATCTTTCCGGCCACAAAGGGATCGAACAGCATATCAGGAATCATGCTCTTTCCTGGCAGGATTCGCGTGCAATGGTGAAGAATATTTATCAGAAACTCGTTTCTTCTGAAGCTTATCATTCCTTTATGGAATCGGAGACAAGTAATTACAAAAATGATGTGGAAATAATAAAATACTTGTTAAGTGAAATACTTCCTGAATCGGAGGATCTCCTTGCCAGTCTTGAAGAGCAAAGTATTTACTGGAATGATGAGTTGGAATTTATTCTTTCAATATTGATCCGTTTTTTCGAACAATTTCCCGGGAAACATGGGGCTGAAGTGCCACTTCCATCATTGTTCAAAAACAAAGATGATGAGGATTTCGCCTATAAGCTGTTGCATAAAAGTATATTGCATTCCGAAGAGTATAAGATCATTATAAAAGACCATGCTGATAACTGGGATGTGGATCGCATTGCCCGGATGGATATTCTAATTCTTCAACAAGCCATTACGGAGATACTTCATTTTCCGGAGATACCTGTTCGTGTCAGTATTAATGAATATATTGAAATTGCCAGATATTATAGTACACCAAAAAGTTCGGTTTTTATCAACGGGTTACTGGACAAGATTGTTTCCGACCTTAGAAAAGCTGACAAAATTTACAAAGAAGGACGCGGATTAATCGGAGAAGTTTGAGAAACTTGCCGGTAAAGTTATTTTCCGGACAGGTCGGATGATCTGTTGTTGGTGATGTGCTAAAATTCTTGTTTCTTTGCAAAAGAAAATATACAAGTCTTATGAAAAAAATTGCCTTTGTGCTTGTTGTGGTAATGGTCTTTTTTTCAGCCTGTAACCAGAAGCATACGGGAACGGCAGAAGAAAACAGGCCTGCAGAAACGGGAAAAACGGTTCAGGCGGATACCGGTCATGCCAGAATACATTTCAAAGAGTATCAGCATGATTTCGGTAATATTGCGGAGGGGGAGATAGTGTCGTATGTCTTTGAGTTTACCAATACAGGGTCTGCTCCCCTTTTGATTAAATCGGTTTCTGCATCATGTGGTTGTACGGTGCCAAAATATTCTAAGAAACCGGTTCCCCCTGGCAGTACCGGAGAACTGGAGGTTGTTTTCAATAGTCTTGGGAAAATGGGTGCACAACATAAAACAATAGCAGTCCGGGCTAATACCAAACCCCCGGTAAGCTTGCTGGTCATTACTGCAAATGTAAAGGGAAAAAATCAGAGAACTTAACTTTGAACCAAGAGCCAAAAACTATAAATAATAACTAAATTTAATAATTTAAAACTGAACAAAAATGAATTACTTTAGTATGATTCTTGCAACGGCCCAAGGTGGTCAGCAACAACAAAATCCTATGATGTCCTTGCTTTTTTTGGTGGCAATTATTGTGATTTTTTATCTTTTTATGATCAGACCACAAGTAAAAAGGCAAAAGGACCTGAAAAATTACCGTGAAAGCCTGAAGAAAGGTGATCGTGTAATTACAACAGGAGGTATTTACGGAAAAATAACAGATGTTAAAGACAACACTGTAACCCTGGAGATTTCTGACAATATCAGAGTTAAGGTGGATAAGAGCGCTGTGCTGAAAGATGCTTCAGACCTGGGACCACAGAAATAAACCATAGTCTTGAACCGGCTGGAGAAAATAAAGAACTGGTTGCGCGATCGGATAAAACGAATAAAATTTGGCCGTGACACAGTGATTTTTTTGTTTTTTCTGGCGCTTTCTACTATATTTTGGTTATTTAATCAATTAAGTAAGGATACAACGGCCAGCCTCTCTTTTCCGGTACGGTTCAAAAATAGTGTCCCAAACCGGGTGATTCTTAATGATCTTCCGGATCATCTGATATTACAGGTGAAAGGGCTGGGTTATACCCTGATGAAATATAAACTAAAACCGCGACTGAGGTCATTGGGGGTGGATATTAGGTCTTTTCCCTTGCGACCTTTGAGGACAGATAATAACAGGGAATTTTATTTACTGACATCTTATTTGAGGGGGATGGTTAACGATCAGCTTGGGCAAAGTCTCGATGTTACCGCCATCCGGCCGGATACATTGTATTTCGTTTTTGACAGCCTCGTAAAAAGAAAACTGCTTGTTTTGCCTGATATAAAGATTACCTTGGCGCGGCAATTTATCTATAAGTGTCCTATACATGTAGAGCCCGACTCTGTAATGGTTTCGGGACCTGCCCGGATATTGGATACGTTGGAAAATCTTTACACGGAACATGCGGAATTCATTGATGTGGCTGAGTCTTTTGAAAAAACACTGCCGGTCCGGTTGCAGAAAAAGGTAAAAGTCTCGGTCAGAAAAGTCAAAATAAAAGTGCAGGTGGAGCAGTTTACAGAGGCTGAGTTTCAAATTCCTGTTGAAAAAATAAACGTACCTGATAGTGTCAAACTTTTCTTGTTCCCTTCTACGGTGAAAGTGACATTTCATGTGGGATTGAGCAGATACAGGAAAGTTTTGCCGGAGTTTTTTACCGCCCGGGTGGATTACAGGGATATTGTAAAAGATCGGTCAGGAAAGATCAAAGTATATCTATCCCGAAAACCGGAATATATCGAATCTGTACGTTTTGATCCCGAACGGGTGGAGTATTTAATTGAAAAGATACAGTGAAGAGAGTAGGGGTCACGGGAGGAATAGGAAGCGGGAAGTCTTTTGTGTGCTCGGTGTTTGAGCATCTTGGCGTGCCTGTTTATCATGCTGATAGCAAGGCCAAAGAGCTGATGAACCGCTCGCCGCAACTCAGGGAATCGCTTACTGCATTGCTAGGGAAAGAAGTTTACCTGGAGGGAGAACTGAACAGGTCTTATCTTGCGCATATACTTTTCCGAGACCCTGCCATGCGCGAAAAGATCAACGGATTGATACACCCTGCGGTCTTCAGGGATTTTCAGCTGTGGGTACAAAAGCATCAGGGTAAACACTATGTTATTCAGGAGGCTGCTATTATTTTTGAAAGTGGTGCCGACCGCTTACTGGATAGGGTCATCAATGTGTATGCTCCTGTACGCGAACGGATTCAGCGATTGATGCGCCGCGATAATCTGGAACCGGAAGAGATCAGAAAAAGAATACATAGCCAGATAACCGAAAAAGAACGCCGCCAACGGGCTGACTATACACTTGTGAATGACGGAAAAAGAATGTTATTACCTCAGATAGTGAGAATACATAATGATTTGTTAAAAAATTGAATTAAACATGGGAAAATACGGAAAATGGATCGGCGGAGGTTTGGGCTGGGCTTTCCTCGGACCACTGGGTGGTATTTTGGGATTCGTGATCGGGTCGATTTATGATAATGCCGCCGAAGTAAAACAGTTAAAGCCCGGACAGACGACCAGAGGAGATTTTACTGTCAGTTTGCTGGTACTGCTGGCAGCTGTCATGAAAGCCGACGGAAAAGTAGTGCGCTCCGAACTGGACTATGTCAAAGAGTACCTCAGGAGATCTATGGGGTCGGAAAGAGCCAGAGATGCGGTGATGATGTTGCGGGATATACTGAAACAGAATATTCCCGTGAAAGATGTAAGTATGCAGGTCAGCCGTTATCTGGACTACCCCAGCCGCTTGCAGCTACTCCATCTGCTGTATGGACTATCGGGTGCCGATAAAATTATGCACCCCAAAGAACTGGAGATGATCGATCTGATAGCCCGGAATATGGGCGTGTCGGAAACAGACCGTCAATCCATTAAATCCATGTTCGTCCCGGATACTGATGCCGCCTATAGGATCCTTGGCCTGGACAGAACAGCTACCGATGAAGAGGTAAAAAAAGCCTTTCGTAAAATGGCTGTCGAATACCATCCTGATAAAGTGAGTTATCTGGGGGAAGAGCTCCAGAAAGTTGCCAAAGAGAAATTCCAGAAAATCAATGAAGCCTACGAGACCATCAGGAAAGAAAGAGGAATGAAATGATCTGCCCCGGAAAAATTGGATTTTTGCCGAAGCATTTTATCTTTGTGGGTATTGTTTAGATTTGTTTTACTGGTATTTATAGATTTAATAAACTTATTTGACCATGGATATGAAAGATATTATGGCGATCTCCGGGAAACCGGGTTTATATAAGTTTGTGGCTCATGGCCGTAACGCCATCATTGTGGAAAACATTGAAACAGGGAAAAGAACCAGTGCTTTTTCTTCCGAAAAAATCAATTCGCTGGAAGAAATATCTGTGTTTACACATGAAAAAGATATTCCTTTGAAAGAGGTCTTTAAAGCCATTTTTGATAAAGAAGATGGAAAAGAAAGCATTTCTCCCAAATCGGATCCCAAAGAGCTGAAGGAATACTTTGCCGAAGTTGTACCTGATTATAATCGGGAAAGGGTATATGTTTCAGATATCAAAAAGATTATCTCCTGGTATAACCTTTTGCAGAAGAATGATATGCTTTCTTTCCCGGAAGAGAAAGAGAAGGCAGAAGAAAGTGAGGAGAAATCTGCTTCAGAAACGGAAACCCCGGAGAAACCAAAAGAAGAGAAGAAGCAGGATAAGACTTTTACAGGAAAAGAGAAAGAGAGTTAGATTACAGACCACCCGAAAAGTTTTAATAAAATGAGGGACAATGAGTTGAAGCCCGCCCGGATGAAAAGACATTTTCTTCCGGACGATCTGATTATTACCAGGTGGGAAGACGTACAGCCTTGGTTTGATGATTTGCAAGAGAGGGATATACGGAAGACGGAAGAAATGGAAAGATGGCTTACCGACCGTAGTGAACTGGCTTTTGTGCTGGAAGAAGAGCTGGCTTGGCGGTACATCCGGATGAACTGTCATACGGATAATAAGGAATATGCCGCGTTGTTTGAAACCTTTGTGTCGGAGATCGAGCCTGAAATCTCCCGGTGGTCTGATAAGCTGGATGAAAAATTCCTGTCTCATCCGCTCTCTTCGCAATTGGACAGGGAGAAATATAAGGTGTTGCTCCGTACCGTGAAAAACCGCCACGATCTGTTCAGGGAAGAAAATGTGCCTTTGAAGGCCGAGCTGGAGGTGCTGGAACAGGAATACGGGAAGATCGCTTCACAAATGACTGTGATCCTTGACGGAAAAGAATTGACCCTGCAGCAGGCTTCCAATTATCTTAAAGAACCGGAGCGAGCCTTGAGAAAAAAAGCTTTTCTGAAGATCACACAACGGCGACTGGAGGATGCGGAGACTTTGCAGAAATTATTTACCACGCTGATAGAAAAAAGATCTGTGGTGGCGCATAACGCCGGTTTCGATAACTACCGGGATTATCGGTTTGCCGAGTTAGGTCGCTTTGACTATAACGTAAGTGACTGTGAGGAATTCCATGAGTCGATCCGTCAGACGGTTATACCACTGGTGGAAGAAATGCATACCCGGCGCAGGGAACTGATGAAAACAGACAAGCTCAGACCTTACGACCTGAAACATGATCCGCTGGGAAGGCCGCCGCTGAAGCCTTTTAATGAGGTAAAAGAGCTAGTGGAGAAAACTTCTGAAGCTTTTTCAAGGGTCAATCCCCTCTTTGGAGCTCTGCTACGTGCCATGAACCGGAAAGGGTATCTCGACCTGGACTCCAGAAAAAATAAGGCACCCGGCGGCTTTAATTATCCCCTCTATGAAAGTAACCTGCCATTTATCTATATGAATGCAACAGGCAATCTCCGGGATGTGGAAACCTTGTTTCATGAAGGAGGTCATGCCATCCATTCATGGCTGAGCCGGGAGATCCGGCTGATTGAGTATAAAGAGCTTCCTTCTGAGGTGGCGGAGCTGGCTTCCATGTCTATGGAACTAATATCTATGGATCAGTGGGATGTGTTCTTTCCCGACAGGAACGACCTGCTACGGGCAAAAAAAGAACAATTGGAGGGGATCATACATATCCTGCCCTGGATAGCTGCTATTGACAAATTTCAGCACTGGTTATATACACATCCAGGACATTCACATGAAGAAAGGAACAATGCCTGGATGAAGCTCATGAAAGATTTTTCATCCTCGCTCATAGACTGGAGTGGGTTTGAGAAATACCAGGGCCTTTCGTGGCAGACACAACTGCATCTCTTCGAAGTGCCTTTTTACTACATTGAATATGGGATCGCCCAACTCGGGGCCATTGCTATATGGAAAAATTACCGGTCTGATCCGGAAAAGACCATCCGGCAATATATGGATGCCCTCTCATTGGGGTACTCCCATCCTATCCCGGAGATCTATAAAGCCGCCGGTATACGTTTTGATTTCAGTCTCTCATATGTCCGTGAATTGATTTTTTTCCTAAAAAATGAACTGGAGCGACTCTGACTCTTCCTGTTCTTCGATCCTCCCCGCTGCCGGCTAACATTTTTCAGTGATCTTCGTTCTCTTTCGTTTTTTCCCACAAAGCGTCCATTTCTTTCAGGGAGAGATCCGAAAAGGTCTTTTTTTCTTGCCGTGTCATATTCTCCATCTCCGTGAAACGCCGGATAAATTTGGCGTTGGTTCTCTCCAGGGCGACCTCGGGATCCACTCCATACAAACGTGCCGCATTGATGACTGAGAAAAGAAGATCTCCGAATTCGGTCTCCAGTTGTTCTTTCTGTAGAGAGGATTCTTTATCTGCGGCTTGTTCTTTAACTTCCCTGATCTCTTCGTCCAGTTTTTTCCAAACGTCTTCCCTGTTTTCCCAATCAAACCCTATTCCACTGACTTTCTCCTGAATACGCAAAGCTTTGATCATAGCAGGTAGAGAGGAGGGCACCCCCGAAAGGACAGAATGTTTCTTGTTGTTTTTTTCCTTCAGTTTCAAATGTTCCCAGTTTTCAAGTACCTTAGCGGCAGTGTTGGCCTTTGTATCTCCATATACATGTGGGTGCCGGTATATCAGCTTTTCGCAAAGCGTATTGATTATCTCGGCCAGCGTGAAAGCATTTTCTTCCTGTGCCAGTTTGGCGTAAAAAACAATGTGGAGCAGGAGATCCCCGGTCTCGATCTTGATCTCTTCCATATCTTTTTTTACGATGGCATCCGCCAGTTCGTAAGCTTCCTCGATGGTAAGCTTTCGTAAACTCTCAAAAGTCTGCTCACGGTCCCAGGGGCATTTTTCCCGCAGATCGTCCATAATATGTACCAGCCTGTCAAAAGCTTGGAGATAATCCGGTAATTCCTGTGAATTGTTCATGGATAATGTAGAAGTTATTTTTTAAATATTATGCGTATGGTAGAGTTGATGTCAAGTCCCAGTAGTTCGCCGGCGTTGCCGTGATAAATAGCTATCTCCAGCAGATCGAGTGAATTGAACAACGCCAGGATATCTCCGGGCGGAGTCTCGTAATAGTGTTTATTCAGGTGTGTGATACGATACAGAATGCTGCCGGTGCCAGGATGTATCTCAAAAGGTCTACCTTCACCGACACGTTCGAAGGTGTCTTTCGTAATGTTCGTGATAACGTTGCCATAGGAATCAATATAGATCACCAGTCCGGTAATAAACCCTTCTTCGATGGCGGGCCGTACCGGATGTGTGGTCTTCAGTTCTCCGGCCGGTTGTCCAATATCCTTAAGTTTCTTACCGGAAGCCAGGGCGCATGCCACAGGGACAAACCTATCAAGAACAGGAAACAAAGTTTCCTCGTTGTCGGAAGAAATCCTGTAAACTTCTTCGGGTCCGTCAGGGAAAATCATTCCGGCAAGTCCTGAATCGGCCATGATAAAATATTGTTCACTGTGTTGTATGATCAACGGTTTTTCCTTGCTTTCAGCCTGAATGCCTATAATGTGAACGGTCCCTTTTGGATAATGAGTCCAAATGTTCCGGAGGATAAATGCAGCTTTTTGGTGATGAAAAGGCGGGATGTTATGCGCTATGTCCACAATACGGGCATTGGGACAAAGAGAAAGAATCTTTCCCTTTACGGCTCCGATATAGTAGTCTCTTTGATGCCAGTCGGTGGTTAGTGTAATTATATTCATTCCTGCAAAAAGTATCAAAAAAATAGTAACATCCTGAAAAAATACTCTTATTTTGCAAAAACAAAAGTAATAATTCTCTTAAACCTATATGTCAGAAAAGACCATATATTTGGAAGGGATTGATCCGATGATGCTGTATGGTGTACATAATATGGCCATGGAGCGTATAAACCGTGCTTTTCCAAAACTCAAGATTATCCCCCGGGGCAATGAGATAAAAGTAGTGGGAGAACCGCAGGAGATCTATGCTTTTGAAGAGAAGATACGGGAGATCCTTGATTTTATCCACCATCACAATACGTTGACAGAAGATGAACTGAGTGCTCTTTTGGATGACTCTTATTCTGCCGTGAAAAACAAAAAGGATCAGGAGGATACGATCATTTACGGAGTGGATGGCCAACCGATAAAAGCCAGGACGGTCAATCAGGCCTGTTTGGTGAAAGAAGCTTCCCACAGCGACCTAATCTTGGCCATCGGCCCTGCCGGTACGGGAAAAACCTATACGGCTATCGCCCTGGCTGTACGTTCTCTGAAAAACAAGGAAGTACGTCGTATCATCCTGACCCGTCCGGCTGTCGAGGCCGGAGAACATTTGGGTTTCCTGCCCGGCGATGTGCGTGATAAACTTGACCCTTATCTGCAACCCCTGTATGATGCCCTCCGGGATATGGTGCCTTTTAAAAAACTAAATACTTATCTCGAGGATGAAACCATACAGATCGCTCCACTGGCTTTTATGAGGGGACGTACCCTGGAGAATGCCTTCGTGATCCTTGACGAGGGACAAAATGCTACCGTCAACCAGCTGAAAATGTTTCTGACACGGATGGGTATGAATTCGAAGTTTATCGTTACCGGTGATGTTACTCAGATTGACCTGCCCCGGAAAAAGAATTCGGGATTGCTGCAGGCTATAAAAATTCTTGAAGGTATCTCCGGTATCTCTATCGTGCAGTTTGGTCAGGAAGATATTGTGCGCCACCCCCTCGTGAAAGATATTGTGGATGCCTATGATAAGGAGAACCACCAGAAAAGCGTGGAAGAAGAAGATTTGGAAAAAGATGCGGAATGAGTAATTTAATGAAATATAAATATGAGAAAAGATGTTGCTTTATTGAAAACAGACTTTGCTTTTGAGGGAATGACTTCCCGCTATGAGGGAAAAGTGAGGGATGTCTATACCATTCGCGATCAGTATATGGTTATGGTGGTTACAGACAGAATCTCTGCCTTTGATGTGATCTTACCCAAAGGGATCCCTTACAAAGGACAGGTGCTTAACAGGATTGCTGTGAAGTTTCTGGATGCCACAGCAGGTATTGTATCAAATTGGAAAATCTCTTCCCCGCATCCCAATGTTACCATTGGCTATAAGGCTGAACCATACAAAGTAGAGATGGTGGTCAGAGGATATCTAACCGGCCATGCCTGGAGGGAGTACCGATTGGGAAAAAGGGAACTTTGTGGTATTTCCCTGCCCGAAGGGATGAAAGAACATCAGCGTTTTTCGGAGCCGATTATAACACCTACCACCAAGGCCGACTTCGGACACGATGAGGATATATCCAAAGAGGAAATCATCCGGTCGGGGTTGATACCGGCAGATGAATATGAGGAACTGGAAAGATTATCACTGGCCTTATTCAAAAGGGGTACTGAAATGGCTGCCGAAAAAGGGTTGATCCTGGTGGATACTAAATATGAGTTCGGGAAATGGAAGGAAGAGATCATCCTTATTGACGAGATTCATACCCCTGATTCTTCAAGGTATTTTTATGCCGATGGTTATGAAGAGCGTTTTGCTAAAGGAGAACCACAGCGGCAATTATCCAAGGAGTTTGTCAGGGAATGGTTGATTGAAAACGGTTTTCAGGGAAAAGAAGGTCAGCAGGTGCCGGAAATGACACCGGATTTTGTGGAGGAGATTTCCCAACGGTATATAGAACTGTACGAAAAGATTACCGGAGAATCTTTTGAAAAAGGCGATCTGAATAACGTGGAGGATGAAATATACCGGAACGTGGAAGAGGAACTGAAGAAGTTATAAGAACAAAGAATAAGAACACGGTACTCAAAGCGCAGAGCATAAAGTTTAACACATAAAAAGATGAACACGGAACTACTAACACGGAATTATTAGCCATAAACTATAAACCGACGATTTTCCTGATTTTCTTTTCCAGTTCTTCATACCGGGTAAAAGGGCGGGTGCTAAATAGTTTTTTCTGTCTCACCTCATCCAGGCTTTCGGGGTCGCCGGGATGAAAATGTAGCTGTTTTTCAGGCACGCCCAACATCAGAGGCATTTCTTCAAAGACAAAACCAAAAATGTCCCGGATTAGGGTGTCGCGATTCTTTGGCAACGCCGGTGATTCAATGGCTTTCTCAAACTGGCTTGTTCCGGAAAATCCCCGTTTGCCTTTGTAATATTGGTCTTTCCTTTTGTGGAACTCATCTATTTGTACCGGATCCAGCACACAGGCCATATCCAGGGCGAACTCCATAAAACGGTGGAAGAGAAAATCGGCAGGGTCTTTACTGCCGTTTCCTTCAAAAGAAAGTAGGGCTGCACTGTGATGCCATCGGCGCAGCATCTTGATGAGGCGGTAACGAGCCAGCTTGGTATCCCACCATTGTCGGGCTTGCTCCAGATAATTCTTTGTCTGTTTCAGGTCACCTTGCTTACGGTAGAAATCAGCCAGCCGGATTAGGTGATAGTATGTATCTGCTGAGGGCAGATGTTCCTGAAGGAATTTTTTGAGATATTCTATGGCCTTGTCCGTACCTTCCACCTCCAGCAACTCGGCCATCGTTATATGGACATTCAGGAAGTATGGATCCGTGACAGGCAACCGACCGATCAGATCCTGTAACCACTGACGGGCCTTTTCATAAGTTAGCTGTGTGTCTTTTTTCATATATGGCACCAGTTTATTGACAGTAGTAACCAGTGCCGTATTTCTTTCTTTTAAATAATATTCTGCAAGATCCTCGAGAAACAGGACCGCCTCATGGTATCCTTTTGTCTTGCGAATGCGGGTAGCTTGGATCATCAGCCGGTGAATATCTGCTTTAGGAATTTTTTTTGATGAGTCGTCCAAAGTAGCTGCAGGCCCGAGATCCAGAACGGGGTCGGTAGAACCGGTGTGTTTGCCCTGTTTGCCTTTGTTTCCAAACCATTTCTTAAAAAATGACAACATGTGTAAACGCTTAAACCGATGCCTGTTAATTGATTTTCTGAAAGTACGAAATTCCCGGCAATAATTCAAGAACAAAAGTTAAAAAAACTTCTTTTTCAATTCACATAAGCGATATAGGGAAAAAAGATGAAAATAAGGAGGGAATTTAAAAACATTGCAAATAAAGATATCTGAACAATAGTATATAACAAAAATACAACTACGTATCTCCCTACGTAGATAGCTCTAAACTCTAATCTCTAAACTATTAACCCTTTTTCCCCGTCCTGTAATCCAGATAATCGAGCAACAGAGGGATCTCATCGGGGTCGATGCCGTTTTTCAGCAACCATGGTTTGTCTGCTTCGAAAGAGGTCAGGAAATTGCGGAATGATACAAACCCTCGCCGGATGGAAGCTTCGTATAGCCGTATAGCTTCCGTCCGGTTATTCAGAGCCCATTCCACGTGACCTGCATTCAGATAATCATGTCGGGTAGGCTCTTTTTCAAGGATTTTCCCGTAATACTTCCGGGCTTCGTCCAACTTGCCAAGAGCAAAATAACACCAGGCGATAGGTCGCCAAATCTTTACGGAGTCAGGTTGATGGTATTCCACCTTAAAATAGTGTTTTAACGCTTGGTTAAATTTTTCCATATCCAGGTAACAATGACCTATGGAAGCTTGGATATACATGTTTTCAGGATCGTTCTTTTCGGCTTGACGATAGTACTTAAGGGCTTCTTCTGGTTTTTTCAAAGCCCGGTAACAATATGCGATTTTTTTGATAAGCCATTTTTTGTTTTTGTCAAAAAGTTCAGCCTGTTTGTAATATTCCAGGGCATCTTCAAAACGCCGAAGTTTCTGGCAGGCATATCCCATTTTTTCCGTCAGTTCGTATGAGGGAGGATTCTGTTCATTTTGCAATTGCCGGAAAATATCCAATGCTTCTTCATAACGGTCGTGTTCAAAAAAGTAGGCTCCGATGGTTTCCTTAACAGTGCTTCCATGTACAAGCTTCTCGAAAAAACGGCTGTTGTACAGGTCCAGGGGACGGCTGAACAGATCGTCAAACTCATGACGGAATGGATATAATTTAAAGAAACGGTAAAGGTCCTGGATATACTGAGTGTAAATGACCTTTGTTTTCTGGTCAGGTTTTAGCATACTGTCTTCTTGGGTCATTTCCTTCATTCCTTCCAATTCGGCATTAAACAGGTTGACAATGATTTGTTTTTGGGCAGCCGGCATGATACGCAGGTTCATGCAGAAAGAATATTTGTCAGAGTTACAAATAAATGGAGTTTGAAACAGTCCTTCGACGAAAGTATTTTTGTCAAATTCATGCTCTTCTCCCGCAAGAGACTCGTCAATTACCGGATTATCCGGGAAGAAAGGCTTAAACCAGTTCATGAGCTCTTCGAAAAAACTGAAGTTTTTCAGGTGGGCAAAAGCCGACATGAACACATCGGCTCCTTCCATTTGCAGTTTTGAGAACTCTTCCATTTTTTCGTAAAGACTTTCCGAGCCTTTGAATACCTTCGACCAGTCCGGGTTCTTATCTTCCAGAAAATCTTCCGGGATTAGCTCATCCAGTTTCAGCTTTTCCTGCAGGTTGGGTCCCAGTTTGGTGATCTCAGGAATGATTTCCTCTTTCAGCTTTTTGGTGATCTGTTCCGTTTCTTTCGAGCGGATGATCTGTAAGGTGATGGCTTCGATGTCTTTTTCAATATTATGTTGTTCCCCAAGACCGGCCAGGATCTCTTCCAGTTCGGGATAAACGGGGAGGATATCATCAAATTGATAGAAAGCCAGTATCATGCCTGTCAGGCTGCGTTCCCGTACCTCCGGTTCCGAATCCAGAAAATAGCGGTGCAGCAAGATAAATTTGGTCTGATCAAAATATCTCAGGAGGGAAAGGGTGATGGCACTGACAAACAAAGCCCGTTCGTGCCAGGGAAATTTCCTGTGGTCGAGGGTGATGTTGACCAGTTCGTGGGTAGCTTCGGTATATTCATCCGTGAGCCATAGGTAATTGAATATATTCCGGATGGTCTCATGATGTTTTCTGTACTCGCTTGGGAGAGGGCTGTTGAGACCATAATCCTTTTGCAGTAATTCCCTGATATCATGGGCGAAATAAAGGTCATCCAGTGTGTTGACATACTCATTGCCGCTCAGACGCTGCCGCATCCTGAAATCGTGTTTCAGAACGGAGGTCTGGCGTGTGGTATCTTTTTCCAGAATCTTTTCGCGAGCACGGTTATTCAGTTGAAGGATGGATCGTCTCAGGTGGTTATATATCTTCATCCTTTCCGGATCGTCGATTCCTTCCATCGTATATTTTAACATACTCTCATACGTGATATTCAGATTCTCCAGTGTGGTGATTAATTCTCCCAACTGGGAATCCAGTAATATTCCTTTCAATTCTTCCAGTGCTTTTTTTAGACGTTGTCTGGCAACCAGTTTGTTGATTTTCCTGTATCTTTGATTGATCTCTTGCGGCGTATTCATCCTTTTCAAATAAATTTATTAGTAATAATAAGAGCATGACAAAATCCGTTCCATGATTCGTTTTTGACGTTTTGACAGGAAATAAGTTTTTTCCCTCCAAACGGCTTTTCTCCGGATTAAGATACGGAAAATTGTCTTCTAATGGAATAAAATATTAATCGGAATTGTCAAAATAACCATAAATAATTTTAACGTGAAAAAAAATCGTATACACAGCTTCTATACTTTTTCGTTTCTGATCATCATCTTATTAATGATACAAGGATGCCAGAAACTTCCTGTATATACCTCACCACCTTTGCAGATGCCGGGTTCTCTGGTTCGGATGGCTACTCTTCCCCTGTCAGATTCGCTGGTTGGGAATAAAAAAGGGATTTATACATTCAGTGTTGAACATGATACGGCAAATCTGTATGTTTTTTTGCGGGTGCGTGACCGGTCACTTCAGACGAAAATCATGGTGACGGGTATGACCTTGTGGATAGATACAACAGGCCATAAAAAGCACAAAATGGGTATTCAGTACCCGTTAAAACGGGAAAAAATTGCCGGGAACAGACCGGCTCCCATACGCCCGTCAAAACCAAGGCCTGTATCACCGTTACATCGGGGGAATCCCGGACGGGCGATGAAAGTGACAGGCTTTTCGGGAAAAGGATCGGAATCTGTTATCCCGGCTAACAGGCAGGAAGGCCTGGCAGGGCACATTGCTTATTTTGACAGGAACATGTGGTCCTATGTGGTACGTATCCCTTTGGATTCCCTGCATTATAATATAACGGATCATCCCTTCTCATTGGGGATAGAGACCGGATCCATTGAGGCTGCCCCTTCCGGAGGAGAAAGACCGGGGATGCGTACCGGTGGAGGTGCTATGGGAGGAGTACCTCATGTGGGTGGCAGAGGAGGTATGCGGGGAGGCAGGTCTGTATCCTCTGCAGAAATGGAACAACGACGACAAATGTTGCAGGGAATGACACAACCGACAAAATTCTGGGTACAGGTGATCATAAAAAAATAAACCAAACAGAATAAAAGCCTTTTTTTGATTGTCTAAATTGCGTTAATTAAAAAAAAATATTTCATGATGAAGATTTCCAGATTCTATTTGCTTATGGTCTTGATTGTTCTGACAGGGACGACGCAAGCGCAGCAGACGCGGCTGTGGCCGCTTCAGGCATGTATTGATACTGCTTTACAGAATAATATCCAGATGAACCAGCAGCGGCTGAATAACCGGCTGACACAGATAAATTATGAACAGTCCAGGGCTCAGCGTCTCCCTACCCTGAATGCTTCAGCCTCACAGTCATATAGCTTCGGGAGATCTATTGACCCTTATACCAACCAGTATAATAACAATAACTTTGCCAGCAATAGTTTTTCCATGAATTCCAGTCTGACCCTTTTCAACGGGTTTCAGATAAAAAATAAGATCAAGCAAAATGAAATTGATCTGAAAGCCGGTGAAAAGGACCTGGAGACCCTGAAAAAGAATGTTACGTTGAATGTCGTGTTGGGATATGTACAGGTATTGTTTGCCTATGAACAACTGGAGAATGCGCGCAACAAAGTTTCTTCGACAAAAGCTCAGGTGGAAAGAACCGAAAAATTGGTAGAGATGGGAGAGCTGCCGGAGAGCAATCTGTTACAGATGAAATCACAAATGGCTATCGATCATTATGCGCAGGTCAATGCTGAAAACCAGTTATGGATGTCCAAGGTGAACCTGATGCAGTTGATGGAGATCCCGGTGAATGCCGGTTTTGATGTGGTGAGGCCTCAATTGCCCGATTCCCTTGACACCCGGATTCTTACACTCAAAACAGACGAGATTTATCAGGAAGCATTGAACACGCAGCCACAAGTGCAAAGCGCTGCCCTGAAAGTGATGAGTGCAGAAAAAAATCTTGAAATATCCCGTGGAGCCATGTATCCGCGTTTATCTTTATCAGCTAATCTCAGCTCGGGATATTCCAACGCCCGCTCCCTTTACGACCGTAGTTATACGACCGTAACCCAGGAAATCGGATATCTGGCTTCGGACCCGACTGAAAAAGTGCTGGCTGACAAACAGCAGGCCCTGGTGGAATCCAGACCGTATCCTTTCCAGAATCAGGTATGGGACAACTTCGGACAATCCGTACGGTTATCTCTTAGTATTCCCCTATTTAATAGTAAACAGGTAAAAACAAATATAAAACGGTCCATGATTAATATTGAGACGGCCCGCCTGAATGAATTAAACGTAAAAGTACAACTGAGAAAAGAAGTGGAGCAGGCTTTTAGTGACCTGATAGTTGCTTCCAAAAGTTTTGCCGCTGCTTACGAACAATTACTGTCGGCCCGGAAATCATATCTGGATGTGGAAAAAAAATATAATCTTGGGCTCCTGAACGCTACGGATTATCTGATAGAAAAAAACAATTATGCCAATGCACAGGTGACTCTGATAAGAAATAAGTATGATTTTATTTTCAAGAAGAAGATTCTTGATTTTTATTTGGGGAAACCCATCCGTTTTTAATATTTTTCAAGTAAAATTTTTAAAAAATGAAAAAAGGAATAATTATTGGCCTGGTGGTGATCACACTGGGTGCCGTTGCATATTTTCTATGGTTCCGTAAGTCCGACAGGTCATCTTCCGTTTCCTGGGAGACGGTAAAGATTGACCGGGGGAATATCCGGAATGAGGTGACGGCTACCGGGACGCTGCAGGCGGTGACAGAGGTAGAAGTTGGAACCCAGGTGTCGGGAAAAATCAATGAGATTTTCGTGGATTTTAACTCAAAAGTCAGGAAAGGGGATGTGATAGCCCGTCTGGATACCACCACGCTGGCTGCCCAGGTGTTTGATGCCAAAGCCTCGGTACAGCGTATGAGAATACAATTGAGGCAGGCTGAAAGGAATTACAAACGTACCAGTGAACTTTATAAACAAAAGGTTATGGCCCGGATAGATTATGAGAAAGCCTTGGATGCATACGAAATGGCCCAGGCAAACCTTTATTCTGCCGAAGCACAGCTCAACAGGCTGAAGACCAACCTGGGGTATGCCACCATCACTTCTCCGATCGATGGGATTGTTATTTCCAGGAATGTTGAAGTGGGGCAGACCGTGGCAGCCAGTTTTAATTCGCCCACTTTGTTTCAGATCGTGAACGACCTGACAAAGATGCAGGTGGAAGCGAATGTGGACGAAGCAGATATAGGACAGGTGAAGGTGGGGCAGGAGGTGTCATTTACCGTGGATGCCTATCCTGATGATAATTTTAACGGTAAGGTCAGACAGATACGGTTGCAGCCGGTGGTTATCTCCAATGTGGTGAACTATATCGTGATTATTGATGTGCCCAACCCGGAAATGAAATTGATGCCCGGCATGACAGCCAGCCTGTCCATCTATGTGAACAAGGCGGACAGTGTCCTGCGTGTGCCGGTAAAAGCTCTGACCTTCCATCCACCGGAAAGTTATCTGGAACATTATAATGAGAATCTTCCGGACTCGGTTAAAAAGAAACAGGATGAGAGAATGCAGCGTATCCGTCAGAGGATGAAATCGATGGGCATGAGCGATGCACAGATAGACCAGCGCATAAAACAATTTCAGGAGATGCGAAAGAAAGGCGGACAATCCGGAGCTTTTATGAACGGTGGGGGTGCTACTGCAGGCGGCAAGCAGGCTTCCCGGAAAGTACCCATTGGGAATATATGGGTTCTTGAAAATAATACCCTCCGCCCCGTGCGTGTCCGTACCGGCCTGTCTGACGGCAGATATACCGAGATTTCCGGCAGGGAAGTGAAAGAAGGCATGGAAGTGGTTACCGGATATAGTATGTCATCGGATAAGAAACAATCCTCCTCAGAGATGCAGCGCAGTCCATTCCTGCCGAAGTTCGGAAGAGGGAGAAGATAAACAGGGATATTATGGATAAAAATATTATTAAAGTGCGGTCGCTGGTGAAAGTGTATGACATGGGAGAGGTTAAGGTACATGCCCTCCGTGGAGTGGATCTGGATGTGTATGCAGGAGAGTTTGTGTCCATTATGGGGCCCAGCGGGTCGGGAAAATCCACATTCATGAACATCCTGGGATGTCTGGACCTGCCCACCTCGGGGAAGTATTTCCTGGATGGAGTGGATGTGAATACGCTCAGCCGCGATGCTCTGGCCCATCTGCGAAACCGCAAGATCGGATTTGTGTTCCAGACCTATAATCTGCTGGCACGTACCACAGCCCTGGAAAATGTTGAGTTGCCTTTGTTTTATAACAGGGAGATCAAGAAAAAAGAACGCCTTGAACGGTCCAGACATGTAATGGAGATGGTGGGGCTGGCCGACAGGATGATGCATTATCCCAGTCAACTCTCCGGAGGACAACAGCAAAGGGTGGCCATTGCCCGTGCTCTGGTCAATAACCCGGTCATTATGTTGGCGGATGAACCTACCGGAAACCTTGATACCCGTGCCAGCTTTGAGATCATGGACATTTTTCAGAAACTGAATGAGGAAGGAATCACTATTTGTTTGGTGACGCACGAGCCGGATATCTCTCAGTTCGCTGTTCGAAAAGTGATGTTCCGGGATGGGAAAATACACCGGGAAGTGATGGTACAAAACCGGAAAAATGCATGGGAAGAATTGCAGAAGCTGCCAAAAGAGGAAGATGAAGATAACGAAGATGAAGATTACCAGGAAAACGAACAATCATGAGTTATATCAATTTATTTATCATTGCTTACCGCTCCCTGAATAAAAACAAGGTGCGTTCATTTCTGACGATGCTGGGCATAATTATTGGCGTGGCCTCTGTGATTGCCATGCTGGCTATCGGTCAGGGATCACGCAAAAGTATCGAACAACAGATTGCCGGACTGGGGAGTAACGTACTGATGGTCTTTCCGGGCTCCAGTTTTCGTGGAGGGGTGTCGTCAGGGGCAGGCACAGGCCAACGCCTTGTGATTGATGATGCCTGGGCAATACGGGATGAATGTCCTTCGGTAAAATATGTGAGTCCGGTGGCCCGTACCAGTGCCCAGGTGATTGCCGGTGCCAACAACTGGAATACACAGATCACAGGTATTTATCCGGAATATTTTGAGATACGTGATCTGAAGATTGAATCCGGAACATTATTTACGGATAAAGATGCTGCCCGGGGCATCAAGGTGTGTGTATTGGGGAAAACCGTTGTGGAGAATCTTTTTGGCGAGGGGGCCGACCCGGTAGGAGAACGGGTGCGTATCAGAAATATCCCTTTTCGTGTGATCGGGGTGATGCAGGCCAAAGGTCAGTCGGGCATGGGTACCGATGAAGATGATGTGATCTATGCTCCTTTCCAGACCGTACAGCGCCGTCTGCGTGGACAGACCACACGTATTCAGATGATCTACGTCTCTGCTGCTTCGGAGGAACTGATGGACCAGGCTCAGCAGGAGATAGACAATCTGCTGCGGCAACGCAAGCATATTGCCCGCAATGATGAGGACGTGCCTTTTCGTATTCGTAACCAGCAGGAGATCCTGGATATGCTGACCTCTACTTCGGATACCATGGTGGGACTCCTGGCCAGTATCGCTGCCATATCCCTTCTCGTGGGCGGCATCGGCATCATGAATATTATGCTGGTATCCGTAACGGAACGTACTCGTGAAATCGGCCTGCGTATGGCCGTGGGTGCCCGCAGTAAAGATATTCTGAGACAGTTCCTGCTGGAAGCCATTTTACTCAGCTTCCTGGGAGGGTTGCTGGGAGTGATCCTGGGGGTGGGCTCGTCCCGTCTGTTTGTATCCATACTGGGATGGCCGGTTAGCGTGACTTCGTATTCTATATTTCTGGCTTTTATCTTCTCCGCATTGGTTGGTGTTTTCTTCGGGTGGTATCCGGCACGTAAGGCCGCCAACCTGATCCCTATGGAAGCACTGCGTTATGAATAAGAGATTTTTTTAATTTTAATTTTAATGCTATGAAACAATTAAGCTTTTTCTTTTTGATGATTCTGGCTTCCTTCGGTTTCCTTTCGGGCCAGTCGCTGGATGATGTCCTGGCAAACCATGCCAAAGCATCCGGATATGATCATTTGTCTTCGGTAAAAACAACCCGAATTAAGGGGGTAACTATGCGCGGCACCATGGAAGTGCCTTTTACGATCCTGACGAAAGGAGATAAAATCCGTTATGAATCGGATATGCAGGGACGTAAAATGATACAGGTTTTTGACGGAACACAAGGATGGTTTATCTCACCCCGTTCGGGTGAAGTGCGGGAAATGCCGGCACGTCTTGTTCAGATGATAAAGGAACGGTCAAAACTGGGTGGACCACTTGAGTCCTGGAAAGAGATCCGTGATAACCTTACGCTTGAAGGAAAAGACGATATGGATGGCAAACCGGTGTATGAAATAAAATATACGCGCGGCAGAGGAGTAGTGACCCGATTTTTTATTGATGTAAATGATTATTTATTGTTGAAATCGTCCACCCGCATGAACTATAACGGCCGTGACCTAAATCGTCTGGTAAGCTATGACGAATACAAAAATGTGGAAGGTGTTATGATTCCTTTTGTGCGCAAAACCCGGATGGAGGGTGTGTCAGGCACACCGGGGCAGGGTGCCCGCGCAGGAAAAAGGGGGACCCGTCAGGCTGCACGGGGTTCTGACAGAGGCCCTGCCGGAGGTCAGGGGGAGATCAGGTTTACGAAGGTCGAATTCAATGTTCCTGTTGATGACAACCTGTTTACGAAAGAATCATTGACAGGAAAATAATACGGTAGTTATACAGTTTTGCTTGTCCGGCCAGAACTTTTATTCGGACAGGCGGCAGGCTTTAATTATCCTTCCAGTAGTTTCTTTATGACTACCTTGTTCCGGGGATTGGTAATATCCTTGGCTTCAGGAGTATACAGATAATCCAGCAATTCCCGGTATCGTTCCGTGATTTTACCGCGTACCATTTTCATGGTGGAGTTAAGCAGTTTATTTTTTTCCGTGAATCCTTCTTCAAGTATTCCGATAGCTGCGGGCATCCAGCGTTGCGGGAACATATCGGCATATTTCCCACCGGTACGGTATTCCTTCAGTTCATTTCCGATTATTCTCAGGATTGCTGTTTGCCCTTCCTCATCGGCCGGGTCCAGTCCCGTTTCTTTCAGGTGTTTTTTCAATGCTTCAACATTTGGGTAGAGTAACGCTACGGTGTAAGGATTCTGGTTATTGTAAAGCATGGTTTGTTCGATCAGAGGCGACTGCTCAGTGAAGGCTTCTTCAATACCTTCCGGACTGAATTTTTCACCATCATCAGCAATCAGCAGGCTCTTGAAACGACCCAATACATACAGAAAGCCGTCTTCATCTATGTATCCCATATCTCCTGTGTGGAGCCAACCGTCTTTGAGGGTTTCTTTGGTAGCTTCTTCATTTTTCCAATAGCCGGCCATAACGTTGTCTCCTTTCACCACGATTTCTCCTTTTTGTCCTATGGGCATTTCATTTCCATCATCGTCCAAGATCTTCAGTTCAAGGTCATTGACGATGGTGCCGGAAGAGCCGAGTTTATGTTTACGTGGAGCATTGGCAGAGATAATAGGTGCCGCTTCGGACAACCCGTACCCTTGGTACATCGGGATACCCAAGGCGTAGAAGAAACGCTGCAGCTCAATATCCAGCAAAGCGCCGCCTCCGATAAAAAATTCCAGGTTTCCGCCAAAATTTTCCCTGACCTTGGAAAACAGGATCTTATCATACAGGTTTAACAAAGGCTTTTGGAGTTTCGCAAATCCTTTCCCTTTGTTGTACCCTTCCTTGTTGTAACGGTAGGCAACTTTCAGGGCATGTTGGAATAGTTTTTCTGCGGTTTTTCCCTTTTGGGCGATTCCTTTTTCTATGTTTTTTCGGAAATTCTTGGCCAGAGCCGGCACACTGAAAAGTAAATGTGGTTTAATTTCCTTGATATTGACAGGAATATTTTTGAGAGTTTCTAATGGTGTCTTCCCTATAGCTACCGAGGCAATACTGGCTCCTTTTCCCATGAAACTGTACAAGCCTGCCGTGTGGGCAAAGGAATGATCCCATGGAAGGATAAGCAGGCTTATCCAATGGGTAGGGATGTCCATCAGACTATAGGCTTGGTTGACATTAGCCACATAGTTCTTATGCATCAGGATAATGCCTTTGGGATCGGCGGTGGTGCCGGAGGTGTAGCTGATATTGGCATAATCCTCTTCGCCGACAGCCTCTTTTGCTTTTTCCAGCAGTTCGGGTTCTTTTTCCAGCAGTTCATCTCCTTTTGCCAGAATATCTCCCACAAACTCTTCATTGTCTTTCATATCATCGATACGGTCCAGGACAATGATCTTTTCCAGGGTGGGGATGGAAGAAGCCACCTCTCTGACCTTAGGCAGTTGTTGCCTGGAAACAATGACCATACGCGACTCCGAATGATCGAGACGGAAGCGAATTTCATCAGTTGTTAATTTGATCGAAATGGGAACGTTAATGGCACCAGTATATAAAACCCCAAGTTCACTTATCATCCAGAGATTTCTGGCATCTGACAACAAGGAGATGCGATCGCCCTTTTTAATACCTTCCTTTAACAGGCCGGCAGCCATACGATATACTTCGTGATGGATTTCGGCATAGGTAGCTCCTTCGTATTTGTCTTTGGTTTTTTCCCATAAAAATACATTAGAGCTGAATTTGCTGACGCTCTCCTCAAAGAAATTGATAATGGTTCTCATGTTACATCGGTTTATGCCCTTACAAAGGAAAGGTTTGACGAGGCTAAGATATAAAAAATGGAATACTATCTACTTAATTTACGGGTATTGTTCCGTTTACTTTATGGACATTGTTCCGTGATCGGTCCAAAACGCAAAGAAAAAGACCGGAAGATTATTTAGATAATTTTTTTTGCCGGGCCATTTTCAGGATAGTCTGAGCCACTTCTTCTTTGGAAAGAGTACTGCAATTGAATATTACATCGAAGATGCTGTTGCTGGCTTCTTTTTTAAGATAATACTCTATGAATTTTTTTCTTTTATTGTCCATTTCCCGGATGAGCTTACTAGCTTTCTCATAAGGGATGTCATGTATCCTGGTGACCTGGACGGTGCGCCATTGTTCCGGAGCTATCAGTTTGACATGCAGAGAGGCCTCTATATCGCGTGTTAAAGCTACTCCCGCACGCCCCACAATGATGCAATGTCCTTCCATGGCGGTAGCATGGATTACCTCACCCAGTGTTTTGCGGATGGACCAGTCGCTACGGTAATAGTTCTTTTTTTCCTGGCCGATGAGCAGATCTTCCAGAAGATTGCGTTCCTTGTATTCAAAAATGTGTTTTATCTCGCGGGGTGTAAGCCCCAGTTTACGAGCAGTTTCTTCCAGAATTTCTTTGCTGATCCAGTGCCATTTGTTTTTCCCGGCATATTTTTCATTGATCAAGTCTGTTAAAAGAGCAGCAATGGGTTTGGAAGGACATCCATATTCACGGGAGATAGTAATTACCGGACCGGGGTTAACAACGTGTCTTTCACGTTCCAATAATCGTTCATATGCATATTTGGATAAGTTGATCTTAGCCATGACGAATTAATTTTTTACTCCCTTAATTTAGTTATAATTTTTGAGATTTTCAAGGAATATTATTAAAAGATATGTGTTTTCTTTCTTTTCTTTTGGAAATGTTTTCGAATCTCGTAATTTCGCACCCAATATAAAACCAAACCGTAAAACTATGACAGAACATATAAAAAAATCTTTGAGAGATTCTACGGCAGCCCGCTGGACTGCATTGGTGTTGGCATCTTTGTCCATTTTTGGGGCCTATTATTTCAACTATGCACTTTCGGCGATAAAACCAATGTTGGAGAGTATCTTGGGATGGAACAGTAGCGAGATAGGAAATTATATGTCTTCTTATGCCTGGTTCAATGTTTTTTTGTTCATGCTTATTATCAGTGGTTTTATACTGGATAAACTAGGTATCAGGAAGACCGGACTGGGGGCCACGGTTGTGATGTTTATTGGAACAGCAATTAACTACTGGGCTGTATCACATCATTTTCCTGATAACGCCGTTGTGCATCTTCCTCTTTTGGGAGAGATGAAGGTGCAGGTTTTATGGTCTTCGTTTGGCTTTGCTATTTTTGGCGTGGGAACAGAAGCAACGGGAATTACCATCTCTAAAGCTATAGTACGATGGTTTAAAGGAAAAGAAATGGCACTGGCCATGGGTATGCAGATGGCTATTGCCCGGTTGGGTACAGCACTTGCAGTTGCTATCTCCATTCCCCTGGCCAAAAAGTTTACAGTGACAGCTCCTATCTTATTTGCTATGACCGTGATGCTGATTGGCGTGATTTCCTTTATTTCTTTCTCTCTAATGGATATCAAACTGGATAAATCGGAAGCTGTCCCCGAGGAAGAAAAATCGGAAGAAAATGAGTTCAAGATCAGGGATATTGTATATATCATCAAAAACCGTGGATTCTGGTATATTGCTATTTTGTGTGTTTTATTCTACTCGGCCGTATTCCCGTTTTTATTCTATGCCAATGACCTGATGATCAATAAATACAATGTTAATCCCAACCTGGCCGGGACGATTACCATGTTACTGCCTTTTGGAACCATCCTTCTCACGCCGGTTTTTGGTGGCATCTATGATAAATTTGGGAAAGGAGCGACCATTATGATCATAGGTTCCTTGATTCTGGTGTTTGTGCATGGGGTGTTCCTTATTCCCTCACTGAGAATGTGGTGGGTGGCCGCAGCCATGGTGATTATTTTGGGGATCGGTTTTTCACTGGTTCCCTCAGCTATGTGGCCTTCCGTACCCAAGATTATCCCCGAACAAAGACTGGGAACAGCGTATGCTGTAATTTTCTGGATCCAGAATATAGGATTATGGGCTGTCCCACTTATGCTTGGAGTGGTACTGAATTATACCAATCCGGATGTTTCCCCTAACAAAAAATTGGTAAAGGGAGCCATAGAAAAAGCTTTTTCCGAAACCTTGGCTTCTGCCGGTTATACTCCAAAAGAAATTAACCGGACTATAGAAAAAGCAACCGGATCAGCCGTGGACTCCATCGTTCAATACTCGCATTATGAGCCGGTACTTTCCGGTCGGGTGGATCCTGCAAAAGTGGAGAACGAAATATATACGGGAATTATTCAAAACACAAGGAATATCAATCTTTCCGGAGATAAGGATGTTGTGACAGCTGAAGTAATAAAGGCCGCTGCAAGAAGCGCCTACCAGACCATCAAAAAGGAAAAACTGAACCTCAGATATAACTATTTTTATGATATCCTGATATTTTTAGGTCTGGCTATATTATCCGTGCTGTTTGCTTTCCTGCTGAAAATGGAAGACAGGCACAAAGGCTATGGATTGGAAATGCCGAATATTCAGAAGACAGAAGAATGATAGATAGCATACCTGTCTCCAGGCTATATCTTTTTCTCTTCCCTCAATTATTATTTGCCGATTATTTTTCAATCATTACTACCGCTTCCCGGTCCGGGCCAACGGAGATGATCGTAATAGGAATACCGGTTTCCTTTTCAATGAAGTTTTTATAAGCTTTTAGCTCTTCAGGCAGATCCCTGTACATCCGGATTCCTGAGATATCCTGTGACCATCCTTTAAAACTCTTATACACAGGTTTTATGTTATCTTCCAGAGAGTAGGGGAGTTGGTTGGTATTTTTTCCATCGATCTGATAATGTGTACATATCATGAAAGACTCCAGTCCTGAGAGAACATCGGGCTTGGTCATGATCAGTTCAGTCACACCATTCAGCATGATGGCATACCGCAGGGCAGGAAGATCGAGCCAACCGCATCTTCTGGGCCGACCTGTGGTAGCGCCGTATTCATGTCCCTTCTGCCGGAGAAATTCTCCTTTCTCATTATGCAACTCGGTGGGAAAAGGGCCACTGCCCACACGGGTGCAATATGCCTTGAATATCCCCTTAACATGGCCGATGCGGGAAGGTGCAAGGCCCAGTCCTGTAAGGGCGCCGGCAGTGATTGTATTGGAAGAGGTGACATAGGGGTAAGTACCGAAGTCTATATCCAGCAAAGTGCCTTGGGCCCCTTCCGCGAGAATGTTTCTCCCGTCATCTAACAGCCTGTTGATCCGATATTCACTTTCAACCAGATCAAAGCTGCGGATTACTTCTATTCCATCGAACCATTTTTTCTCGTAATCGTCTTGTTCTCCTTTGTAATGATACATGTTTAACAGATCTTTGTGTTTCAGGGTAAGGGCTTTATATTTACCCATAAAACCAGGACGGATGATATCTCCTAAGCGAAGTCCATTGCGACCTGTTTTATCCATATAGGTTGGCCCGATACCTTTCAGAGTAGAACCGATTTTGGAACCTCCTTTGAATGCTTCGGAAGCGGCATCCAGCAAACGGTGTGTAGGTAAGATAAGATGGGCCTTGGTGGAGATTAGCAGGTTTTCTTTGTTCAGCTCGATGCCTTCGTTTTTTAAAGATTGTATTTCTTCGGCAAAAATAACAGGATCAATGACTACCCCGTTCCCGATAATGTTGAGCTTGTCTTTACGAAATACGCCGGAAGGTATTGTGTGGAGGATAAATTTCTTACCTTTGAATTCAAGGGAATGACCAGCATTGGGCCCCCCCTGGAAACGCGTAATGACCTCATAATCGGGTGCTAAAACATCCACGATCTTTCCTTTTCCTTCATCACCCCATTGTAATCCCAATAATATGTCCGTTTTCACTGTTTTACGTTTTTTAATTATTATTTATTCAGGAAGTTGCTGTGCCCATATTTGCTGCTGGCATTAATCAGGCAAGCACAATCCACCTGTGTGCAAATATACATCAGAAAATATAACAAATGAATGAAAAACTTACATATCTTCCTCTGTCGAATCATCTGCATCCTTTTCACTGTCTCGGGAAACCCCGTAGATATATAATGAATGATAAAGATGTTTGAAGTTGTTCAGTTCACAGGCAGTACGGATAATCTCATGAATACGCGGATCACAAAATTCAATAACCTTGCCGGTTTCGGTATCGATCAGATGATCATGTTGCCGGCAGTGATAGGACTTTTCATACTGGGCAATGTTTTTACCGAATTGATGTTTGATCACAAGATTGCAGTTCAGTAACAATTCAATGGTGTTGTACAGGGTTGCCCTGCTAACTTGATAATTCTTATTTTTCATATTGATATACAATGACTCTATATCGAAATGGCCGTCCGTTTCATATATCTCTTTAAGAATAGCAAAACGTTCCGGTGTTTTCCGGTGTCCTTTCTTTTGCAGATATTCCTTGAAAATCTTTTTTACAATATTCTGTGTTTTTTTAGTTGCCATGGTCATTGTCCCTATTTAAATCAAGGCAAATTAAGTATTTTTATTGAGATAAAAAAGCTTATTTAGATTTAATCCAAAGAATTCCTCGGGCTTTGCTCCCCGGACGAATGTCTTCGTCCGTTCCTGCACGAATGACTTCGGTCAGGTCTTCCTTTCAGCAGGTAGGTGGAGGGGCCATCCCAAGGTGCCGTTTATACCTCTTTTTGCGGAGAGGTCAAAACTTTCAAAATTTCGGTTTAATAAATTTCATTATTCATTTTCCCGGGTGTGGAAGGAAAAGGCAGAGTCATTATTCTCCGGTATATTCTTCCCGGTTCACGGAATCCACTCCTTTGATTTTGGCCAGTTTCAGGATTAGGTTATTAAGATGAATCGTGTCATGAACATACAGGTCTATGGTGGCTTCAAAGATACCGTCCAGTACATCCACATTCACCGACCGGATATTTACATCCAGTTGTTTGGAGATGATTGTCGTGATTTCATTGAGGATGCCCATCCGGTCAATGCCCTGTATTTTGATCCGGGAAAGGAAGGATTTTACCTTATGGGTAGTCCAGCGTACAGGGATGATTCGGTCGCCATGTTTGGAAGCCAGCCGAATAATATTCGGACAATTAGCCTTATGAATAATGATGGTGTCAAGTTGGTTATCCAGGTAGCCGACCACTGGATCGCCAGGTATAGGTTTGCAACAGTTGGCTATGACATATTCCGAGTCTTCCTTATCCAGGTTTTCGCGCAACAGGATGGGTTTTTTCTTATTTCCAACGGTTCCGGAATCTTCCTGTTTCTTTTTCGGAGAACTTTTATTGATACTTTTGAGAAACTGAAGTGACCAGTATCTCACCAGTTTATTCTGGGATTTCTTTTTTAAGATCGCTTCAATGTTGTTTAGTTCGATCAGTCCCAGACCTATTTTACTGTAAAGTTCATCTTTGGTAAGTGTTTCATAGGCATTCATCAGTTTTCTAAACACATAAGCATTGGGGGTGATTTTCAGGGCCCTCAGGGTTCTGTCAAGTTTTTCCTTGCCAATCTTGATACGGTTATTTTTTTCGGATTTCAGGGCGTTTTTAATACTGACTTTGGCCTTGGCTGTGATGACAAACTGTAACCATTCGACCTGAGGCCGTTGTTTGTCAGATGTGAGAATCTCCACCTGATCGCCACTGGACAGCTTGTAACTTAACGGAACCAGTTTATGGTTGACTTTGGCCCCAATGGCATGATTCCCGATTTCGGTATGTATTTCATAGGCAAAATCCAGTGCCGAAGCATTTTTTGGAAGGGATTTGATATGGCCTTTGGGTGTAAAAACCAGGATCTCGGAGGAGAAAAGATTCAGTTTGAAATCATCAAGGAACTCCAGCGCATTTTTATTGGGGTTGTCCAGCATTTCCCGGATTCTTTTCAGCCAGGTGTCCAATCCACTTTCCTGTGAGTTTATCCCTTTGTATTTCCAGTGGGCGGCATATCCCCGTTCGGCGATCTCATCCATGCGGCGTGAGCGAATCTGTACTTCTACCCATTTTCCTTCATGGCTCATTACCGTAGCATGCAAGGCTTCATAGCCATTCTCCTTGGGCTTGCTGACCCAATCTCGCAACCGGTCGGGCTTGGGGAGGTATATGTCTGTGATCAGAGAATATATCATCCAGCACATGGCTTTTTCAGACACTCTGGGTTTAGGGTCGAAAACGATCCGAATGGCTATCAGGTCATATACCTCTTCAAAAGAAACGTTTTTGGTCTGCATTTTTTTCCAGATGGAGTATATGGACTTAGGCCGCCCGTTGATATCAAACCGGATGTTGTTTTCCTCCAGTTTCTGAATGATCGGCAGAGAAAACCGGTTTATCTCGGCAATTCTTCTTTTCTCATTCAGCCTGATCTTATTGGCTATCTCTTCATAGATCTCGGGATGCCTGTATTTCATGCTGAGGTCTTCCAGCTCTGTCTTTATTTTGTATAATCCCAGCCGGTGGGCCAGGGGGGCATAAATGTATATTGTTTCCGAGGCAATCTTGAGTTGTTTTTCCGTGGGCATGGCATCCAGCGTACGCATATTATGCAGGCGGTCGGCCAGCTTGATCAGAATAACGCGCATATCGTCGGAAAGGGTCAACAATATTTTTCTGAAATTTTCTGCCTGCGAGGATGATTGTTCCGAGAAAGCGCCTGAGATCTTTGTCAGCCCGTCAATGATCCTGGCCATTTTTTCTCCAAACAAGTGTTCTATATCTTCCAGGGTATAATCCGTATCTTCCACAACATCATGCAATAAAGAGCAGCTTATGGAAAGGGCTCCCAACCCTATCTCTTCGGAGACAATGCGGGCTACGGCCAATGGATGACAGATATAAGGTTCCCCTGATCGCCTGCGCATATCCTTATGAGCCAGAAATGCCAGGTTAAAGGCTTTTTCCACCATCTCACGGTCGGCTTTCTTCTTCAACCGGGGACTGTTTTCTACCAGAAGCCTGAACTGCTTACGTATATTTGTGTCCTCAGCTTTGGTTAATACCGACGCCTCTTTGATTTGTTTCTCTGTCATAATCCTCAAAATTCGCCTTTTACAAAATTAGTCAAAAATCATAGAATCTTAGTCATAAGTTGAAAAATGTATTGTTGTGAAAGGAGGGTTCCGGCTTTTAACTTTTCATTTACTTATCACCATCACATATCCTTTCTTTCTAATCTTCACTCCCTGTGGGGTTTCTGCATACAGATAATAATTGTAAACACCTTGTTGAACCGGGCTTCCTTTTTTGTCTTTGCCATCCCAGGCATGCAGATAGTCATAGCTCTCAAAAACAATGGTTCCCCAGCGGTTACGGATGATAAGGTGGTACTTCTCCGGAGCAAAGGAGAATACAGGCACAAAGAAGTCGTTCTGACCGTCCTGGTTGGGGGTAAAGGCGTTGGGTAAGTAAACATGCTGTCCTGCATTTATACAAATCGTTGCCGAGAAACTGTTTTGTTCTGTCCAGGAGAAATGGTTGCGGCCGGTAGCTTCTATCCGGTAACAATAAATACCGCTGTTTCCAGCCATATACTGGAGTGACTCAATTTTTTCTGTCCAGGAAGTGTCCCGGGGAGACAACTCGGCAACGAGCTCTTCGGCATGATTCCCGGTTTGCCGGTAAATGGTGTACTTTTCCAGGGTGTCATAGCTGAGACAGGGATTCCAGGAAAGGTAGATGTTAAAGTTTTCATGATATCCCTGAGGAACCAGAATGGTGGCCGGGAGGGATTGCCTGACCATACGGCCGCATTCATTCAGTACGGCCAACCGGTAATACAGAGGTGCTTTCAGCGAATCTTCCGGGACGTCTGTGTAGGAAAGCTCGGCTTCCGTGTACTTTTCCCATTCCATGATCGTATCAGAACAACGATCGGGGGTTGTACCGCGCAAGAGGATATAATGCTGCAGCTGGGAGGTGTTATCTATTGAGAATTTCAGGAAAACCTGATTGTTTCCGATAACCGATGCTTCATCAACGGAAATGTAATCGGGTGGGGGTGGCATGGTGGCGGTAATGCATTTGCGGTTGGAATGGGATACCCAACCGTTGGTATGCCAGGCTTTGACAACAAAGCAATAGTCTTTATCGGGGATGACCTGCGTGAGGGTATCCGCCAATACGCCGGATGAGACGGAATCCAGCAGTTTAAAATCATTATTTCCTTCCTTGCCATAAATGGCATAGGAGACCAGTTGATCTCCCCAACCCTTGTATCCGGTCCAGGAGAGATAGATATTGCCTGTACAGGCATCGAAAAGGGTAGTGAGATAATTGGTTGTGTGTTCAGCAGTAAGCGGGCTGGGGTTCCCGGCTGTATCAATAGCTGCAATCACATAGGAAACAGGGAAAAAATCAGCATGAGCCCTGTAGTCTTCAAAAGATTCAATATTTGGATTATAAAGGGTGTCGATAGCAATCCAGATATTATTTTTCCCTTGATAAATAATATAACCCGCAACATCCTTATCCGGGCTTTTGGTCCACCGGAGAGTCACAAAACCTGTATTTGGAATTACGCTCACCAGGGAAAGGACAGGAGGAGCAGGTCGAATAGTATCGTTTTGTGACCAGGCTGGTATAGTAGCTACCGCAGCGAGTAAAAACAAAACCAATCCTAATCTTATGCCTAATGATATGATACTATTTTTTTCCATTATTACAACTGCCTGCCACGATCTCGATGAAAGTGTCGGGGTCAAAATACTTTTCGGTGATAATACGGATCTTTTCCGGTGAAATGGTACGGATGACCTCTGCAAATTTCTCCGGATAATCCAGAGAGGTGTCCGTGGTTATTAAACGCTTGACCATGTCT